>Ga0314774_1000468_pt1 | contig 32708 bp, 29 predicted proteins | sample MetaGCBIA2018_FD_204515 | JGI IMG/M metagenome (GOLD analysis project Ga0314774, IMG submission 204515) | Cryopeg brine microbial communities from Beaufort Sea near Barrow, Alaska, United States - CBIA 2018 | ecosystem: Environmental > Aquatic > Marine > Coastal | place: USA: Alaska | collected... | reverse complement strand
AGTGACAGCGCAAGCCTGCAGTACAACCACATCCAGGGTGTATTGGCATTGCGTGAACAAATCGCCCGGCTGTCCATTGATTCGGGCTGTCGTCTGACCCCAACCGACATAATCGTCACCAGCGGTTGTCAGGAAGCCCTGTCCACCGCCATACGCGCGGTTTGCGTGCCCGGCGACATCGTTGCCATTGCCTCGCCGAGCTACCACGGGATCATGCAAACCCTCAAGGCCGCCGACCTCAAGGCACTGGAGATTCCCACAGACCCCGTCACTGGCATCAACCTGGAAGCCTTGGAAATGGCCATGGAGCAATGGCCGATCAAAGTTATCCAATTGACTGCCAACTGTAACAACCCCCTGGGCTACATCATGCCCGACGATCGCAAACTCAAGCTTATCCGCCTAGCCCAGCGCTTTGACGTGCCGATCATTGAAGACGATATCTATGGTGATCTATCACATCGTTATCCGCGGCCGCGCTCACTGAAGTCCTTTGATGAGGACAATCGGGTTCTGCTGTGCAGCTCCTTTTCCAAGACAGTGGCACCCGGTCTTCGGGTCGGCTGGATCGCCCCAGGACGTTACCTGTCACAGGTGCTGCATATGAAATACATCGGCTCGGGCGCCACAGCGACACAACCTCAGTTGGCGGTTGCGGAATTCATCGCCAAGGGCAATTACCTTCAGCACTTGCGCCGTATGCGCAAACAATATAAGCGCAACGGCGACCTGATGAGCGAATGGGTCAACCGCTATTTCCCGGCAGGCACCCGAGTTAGCCAGCCCCAAGGGGGTTTTACGCTGTGGGTCGAGCTACCGGAAGAGTTCGACACCTATGCCCTCAACCGTCTGCTGGAAACCCAGAACGTACAAGTGGCGAGCGGCAATATTTTCTCGGCGGCAGGAAAATACCGTAACTGCATTCGGATGAACTTCGCCAACCTGCCCACTCGCAAGGTGGAGATGGCGGTTCTGAAGGTCGGTCAGACCATCGGCCAACTCATGGAACAGGAGTCGAACGACGTCCGCGTCGGGACAGCAGGAAAAACAGTAGCGGCGAATACCTGACTTGTGGTAGGCGGACTTTCCACAAGTATGAAATGCACGCTCAACTGCATGGTATTGCAGCCATGCGGTCGAGGTTTCGTGCTAGGCGGTTAGGCGTGTCTAATGCTTTGAGTTAGAAATTTGCCCTCTAAAAATGGGGGATTACCCACTCCGACCAAGCCCAGGGCGAGGGTTGCGCACGCGCGAGCGCTCCCAGTGTCAGTAGGCGGTCGCGCTTGGTCATGTCCAGCTCTTCCAGTAGATGAGCGGTGCCTATCATAGGATGGCCGGCAAAAGGAAGCTCCTTCGTTGGAGTTGTCTGTATGCATGTTGAATAGGTATGCGCCTCCTCTAGTGTGGCGGGCTCTCCTGATCGCACTTTAAAAATATACCTCCCGCGGCAGGTTTTCTGTCTTATTATAGCCAGTAGGTGGGCCATTGCCTCTCACTGCCTATATTGTTTATAAACAGAGCAATAATGACCAGCAGCATAGACCCGGCCAATACTGGGGTTAGCAAAAATGAATAATCCTGTATCCCGGCGGTAATTATCACTAATGGATTGGCCCCCGCTGGTGGATGAACAGCCCGAAAAAGCTGCATCAATGCTATTGCGCTTCCAACACCTATTGCCATCTGCATGGGACCATCGCCAACCATTTGCAAAACCACCAATCCCACCAGTGCTGAAATAAAGTGTCCACCAATAACATTGCGTGGTTGAGCCAATGGTGCTCCCGGCGCAGCAAAGAGTAAAACGCACGTCGCACCAAAAGGTGCCATCAATAATGGAATTCCTGCCATCTGGGTAAGATAGGCGATAGCTCCAATTCCCGCGATACCACCCACCAGACCAGTAACGATCTGTAGTGCTTCTGGTCGCGCTGGGCATATTCCTGATCCTTTCATTTTACGAATCATTTTCCCTCTCTTGCTTGTATGCTAGTGTATGTACAGATCGGTACATTACACGAATGTACTGATCTGTACAATTTCTATTTTATGCTGACAGCTGCTTTATGATAGGTATTAACTATGAGTAAGCGTGATGACATTCTCAGTGCCGCTATGTCGCTATTTAATCAGTATGGATATCACGCAGTGGGCGTGGATTGGATCAGAGACGAAGCTCAAGTTTCAAAAATGACTCTCTATAAGTACTTTTTAAATAAAGAGGTTTTGGTTGAAGAAGTGCTTAAACTTCGCCATGAAGCTTTCAAGGCTTCCATTGAAAGCGCGGTATTAAAGAAAGAGGACGCTAAAGAAAAACTCGTAGAAATATTTAATTGGCATCTCCGCTGGTTCTCTTCGGAGTCTTTTCATGGGTGTATGTTTATTAAGGCAGCGGGGGAGTTCCCACAAACCAAAAAATTGGTAGATATATCCATAAAACACAAAGAATGGATTTGTTTTTTTGTCCTGGATGTATTGCAAAAAATGAAAGCCGAGAGCGCCGAAGAAAAAGCAAGATACATTCAGGTTAGCTTGGATGGCATGATTGTTAACGCAAATATATTTCAGGATATTCAGTATATGTACATTGTGTGGGAATCAATTTCCCATGAAATGGGCATTTCACACATGAAGCTTGATAGATTTGCGTTGGAAGGGCGAGATATGATGCTTTGACGTCATTTGGTGCTGAAGGTCTTCGGCAGCATTGAGTAAGGGACAAAAACGCAGAAAATACACGGCAATAGATACTAATGTATCGTGCGAGGGCTTGTCGCCCGAACCACTTCGTTGTTTCACGTATCTCGAAGGAGCTTGCGGTATTGTGCGGGAGTTCGACCGGTCTGCTCGCGGAAAACGCGAGTCAGGTGGCTCTGGCTTGAAAAACCGCAATCGACGGCAACTTCTACAAGGGGTGCGTCTGAGCGCAGAAGTTGCTTTGCTCGGCGCACTCGCTGTTTGGTAATCCAAGCATGAGGAGGGCAGCCCTGCACTAGACGGAACATCCGGTGGAAGTGAAACTCGGACATATTAGCCAGCAGTGCAAGGTCACTAAGATGAATTGTCGAGGCGAGATAGGCTTCAACATAGTCCTCCACTCGACACAGGATATGAGGCGCGAGCCCCCCAAGAAGGCGTGTCTGCCGACCAGAAAGCCCCCCTATCAGATCTGTTAGAGCGCCTTCCGCGTGAAGCATGTTGTTCGACATTGCTGCATGGGCGAGTTCGGCAAGCGGTTGTGCCACATTCGGTTTATCGGCAAAGTTGGCTTCAGGTAGGTCCAGTTGGCGAGCGTCGCAGTCATGGGCCTCCGCGAACATACTTCGCAGCTTTTCGTCAGAAAGATAGAGGTGAACGAAGCGAAATCGCTTGGTGATCTCCCACTCCGAACTTTGTCCCGCTGGCATGATACAGACCGCGCCGGGCCATCCCGATACCTTGCCGGCATCAAGCCGTCGTGTTCCTGTCCCGCCCTTCAGGTAAAGGCTGAAGGTATTATTGTGCGGCGCTTCGTATCGTACGTGATCGTTTTGATTTTCCCAGATTGCCACACCGCATCCTGCACCCAGATTCATCTTGGTGGAGAGATTTTCGGCGTTTGAAAGGCTGAGAAAATGTTCAACGGTTCGGGTCATGACCTTAGCTTAACCAAAGCTCAATCGAAGTTGATTAATTCCTATCAAACTTAACCGCAAGAATATGCAAAACCGGAATAGGGAAAGAGGGTAGCGTAAAGGCATCAAGATACAGTTGAAGGTCTATCATGAACAACATCACTCTCTTTATAACCACCGTCCTCATTTGGGGGACTACCTGGATCGGTATTGTGGCGCAGATTGGTGAGGTACCAATCATCGTGTCCATTTTTTTCCGCTTCGCGCTAGCAGGGCTAATAATGCTGGCTGGTCTTGCGCTGATGCAGCGGCTGAAGCGTCCATCAATCTGGCGTTTTGTCGTGCTTCAGGCCCTTTGTCTGTTCTGTTTTAATTTTATCGGCCTGTACAAAGCCTCCACTCTGATCCCGTCGGGGCTGGTGTCGATTGTCTTCTCGCTGGCGTCAATCTTCAATGCGATCAACGCACGGTTATTCTTCGGCGATCGGATCACCCTAAAAACGCTTCTAGCCGGTGGTGTTGGTGCGATGGGCTTGGTGCTTATCTTCTGGACCGACCTCGTGGCCAGCTTCGACGCAGCTACGCTTAAGGGTATCGGTTGGGCCGTGTTTGGAACGCTGATGTTTTCCTTCGGTAACATGGCCTCGCGGCAAAACAGTAGCATCGGGATCACACCCGTCAGCGCCAACAGTTGGGGGATGGGCATCGGCGCGCTCGCGCTGCTGGGTTTAATCCTAGCAAGCGGGCAACCCTTGACCCTCTCGACGGAGCGAGGGTATTGGGTGGCACTGGTCTACCTTGCGGTGATTGGATCGGTGGTCGGCTTCACGACTTACCTCGTGCTTGTCGCAAGGATCGGATCAGCAAGAGCGGGCTACGCGACAGTATTGTTCCCAATGGTTGCGCTGGCAATCTCGACCGTGTTCGAGGGCTACAACTGGACACCGCTCGCCATGATCGGGATCGCTCTGACCCTTGCAGGGAATGTGATCATGTTCTGGCGCCCCCGAAAACGCGACATCGGCGAGTTAGTCCGTGATTAATTGTAGGTGCCAAGTGGCACCTTTATGTAGCACCTCTCGAATATAATCCCTATATGGATAAATCCGGCGTTAATCTCAATTTGCGTAGCTATGGTGATGAAGGAAAACAACATTCCCATGGTCACCATCAACTAGTATTGCCCCTGCAGGGTAAGCCTTCGTTATTTGTAAAAAACTGAGGGTGCCGTTGAGCGGAACCGGGCCGCTGTTATCCCCTCCGGTAGTGACCACGGGTATTCCGCATCTGAAGAAAATCGATTTCTGGTGGCCGTTTTCCAGAGGCCCTGCCCCCCCCCCCCTCTGTCAGCCTAGTTGTGTGTGCCACAGCAATGCCGTCCGGTCGTACAGGAGTTGACCAGGCTGCATGAGAAGCTGTTGAAGTTATGGAGGAACCGAACCCCTGCATTGGAGCGCCTCCCCTTCTTCGTTGAGCTGGATTCGGCATTGCTCCACTCATTTTTGTGGTGTTGTTGATCGTCGCGGGTTCTGGAGAAGCCACCGGTGTGGTCATCGCCGCCAGTGTTCTGATTGTGCTAGGTCCCCTGATCACTGGAGGGGCAAAGCGCCAGCCAGTGCCCGAATCTGAAACCCTTCATTGATTGATCTTTGTTCTGTAGGAACTGAACATGACAAGTTGGCGGGGCTTTGAAGACGCACCGTCCTTGGTGCCTCGCAAAAAAATCAAGCGCTTATGATTTAGCTGTGCCTTTCAGGCTGTATTTCACCTCGAATGACGATTTGGCCGCTGTATGGAGCCGATTCGGCTGGCTCTACTCTCGCCTCGTCTGATTTCCGGTCTGCCAGAGATGCCTGTACGGGCAGGGCTGTGATTGCCACGAGGGATGCAATAGTGAGCAGGGCAGTCTTTCGCATAATTCTTTCTCCTGTCTTTACATGAATAAATGCTCATCCCGATGCCATAGGTGACTCGAGATCAGATGGAGGCGAGTATGCGGTTTGGGAGCCTGAGTGAATAATTTGGAATTAGTATGCGATGTATCACCGGAGGTTATGCCAGGTGCTTGCATTCGTTCTTTGGATCGATGGACGTTGTTGAGAGTGACATACAAAGCACTTAACCATCATATCGGGTGGTAATTTAAATATAAGCCTATAATCAGTCGTTTGAAGCGGTTGTCTCAAGAGTAGCGGCCAACTTTTTCCGATGATTTGTATTTCGGAGTTGGCTATGTATTCTCGCTCGCTTGTATCTTTTTTGGCTCTGGCGGTTTTTTCATCAGTGGCCCGCGCTGAAAAACCCGGCTCAGCGATCGCAACCTCTACTGATAACGACCTTTTCGCCCCGAGCCAAACGATCTGAGCATTCTGTTTGCCGAAGTTTGGGCTGGGTTATACCTACAGCTTCTGGGCTGGAGCTGAACCCTTGCGAGGGCTGGTCCTGAGCAAGCACCTTGGGTGCTCATGAAAACTGCGCCGGTATCATGCAGGTGAATACAATTCATATATTCGGGCAATTGGTTTCCCCGGTAAGTTAGTCACATAGTAGAGCCACGTTATGAAATTACTTGAGGGTTTAAGGTGACTGACATTATTCATGTAACTGACGCTAGTTTTGATGAAGCCGTCGTAAAGAGCGATCAAGCTGTATTGGTTGATTTCTGGGCACCTTGGTGTGGCCCCTGTAAAACCGTCGCGCCCCTTCTCGAAGAAATTGCAGACGAGTTTGATGGACAGTTGACCGTTGCCAAAGTAAACGTTGATGATAGCCCGGAAATTACCGCAAAACTGCGAATCCGGGGCATTCCGACGTTGTCACTTTTTCGAGATGGCGGTGTCATTGCCCAGCAAACAGGGGCGAGCAGTCTACGTCAGCTTCGCACGTTCGTGAAAGGCCATCTGTAACGGTAATAGAAGCGCGCCCTCTAGTCGACTAGCGAGCGGTAGCAAATCTACTTAGGTATGTTTTGATGAAAACTCAAGAGCTCCAATTGCTCTATATTTTTGATGCCATAATGACGGAGCGCTCGGTGACCCGGGCAGCCGAGCGGCTCGCTATGACCCAGCCCGCTGTGTCAAATGCGATTTCCAGAATGCGCCATATCTGGAACGACCCGGTGTTTGTGCGTAAAGGTAGAAATATTGAGCCCACATCATATGCATTGAGCCTCTGGGATCAGGTCGGTAGGCCTATGTTTGCACTGACGAACGCCGTTAGCTCCACTCAGTTTGATCCCGAAACGTCGAAAAGAAAATTTCGTCTGGCGGTAACGGACATGATTGTCGAGATGGTCTGGCGCCCGCTAATCAAGTTGCTGGAGGAAGAAGCGCCGGGCGTTGATGTTCATGCCGTCCCATATACCCCCGAGGGCACCCATGAGAATTTGCGTGAAGCCAATGTTGATCTTGCCGTCGGTATGCTGAACCAGCATGATCACAGTCTTCGCAGTACCTGGCTATTCCAGGGAGGCTATGTACTGGCTATGCGTGAAGATCACCCGCTCGCGGGGAAAAAAATCACTATGGAGGAATTTCTCGAAGCGCGCCACCTTTTGGTGACCATGTCTGGGGATGCGCATGGCTTCGTAGACAGCTATCTCGACCAGAAAGGGCTGAGTAGACGGATTGCGACAACGGTCAACCACTTTTCAATCGTTCCTCAGGTACTCAGGGAAACGAATCTGATTGCAGCTGTACCTGAACTCATCAGTCAGGATTGCGGTTTTGTAAACGGTTTGTGGATGGGGGAGTTGCCATTTGAGGTTGATCCCACAAGCCTCTATCTGATCTGGCATGCACGTCATGATCGTGATCCCGGCGTGATCTGGATGAGGGGGCACATCGAGCGGCTCCTTCAACAGCGTTGGCACGAAATCATGGCATCCCCGAAGTGCTGATGTCCTCGGCGTTTATTAATTGTTCGTGCTGCATGGCCGGTTGATAGGCGTCTCTTCCTTCCGATGAAGCAGTTATCACTCAAAATGATAACTTGAATATAAGCTAGTAATTATTACTCCCTCCGTCATCTCAACATAATCTGCCGCTCATCATCGGGTCGTCGCAGATTGACACGTCTCCGTTATCTCCGTCGGTCCCGAAGCCTCTGCTATTAAAAGTAAACTTTAAAGGAATGGGTCAATGAATTTCAGGCTATCTGCTGTGCTTGTTTTAGCGGGTTTTATTTTGTCTGGCTGTGAGAGCGCCAGCTCAAGCCCAGATACGCCGGGTGAACCACAGCCACCTTCCGTAGAGGTTGTTACTGCTGTGCAGACTTTGGTTAAACCTCAAAAAACTTATACCACACGTATCGAGGCAACGGAGAACGTGACGCTGCGCCCGCGTATTTCTGGAGTCATTGATCGGGTGCTCTTTGTTGAGGGAGAGCCAGTCGCGAGGGGAGATATTCTCTTTCAATTGGACGGTCGTCAGTTGAAGGCCAAGGTGAATCAGCTGCAGTCTGAGCTTGAACGCGCAAAGGCTGCGCTTGTTCAGGCCGAAAATGAGTCACGGCGGGCAGGCCGCCTGCTGGATCGCAAAGCCATATCGGAGGAGCTGGCGGAGGTCAGAGAGTCCGAGCGTCAGCAGGCCCGGGCAATAGTCTCATCTATACGGGCGCAGCTCAGGGAAGCTGAGTTAAATTTCAGCTATACCATCATCCGATCGCCCATAGATGGGGTTGTTTCACGCGCCAACATTACTGCCGGCAATACGGTTTCCGCCAACCAGAGTGTTCTGACGAGCATTACATCGAATCAGGACAGGTACGCGTATTTCGACATGGATGAGCGTACGTGGTACCGGTTTTTCAATTTTCGGGAGCGCGCGCTGGGTTCAGTTGTTCGGATTCAGTTAACGGGGGAAAGCAGCTTCCCGCATGTTGGCCAGATAGATTTTGTGGACAATACCATTGATATAAATACCGGAACGATTCGACTCAGAGCGGTGATTCCCGGCTCGGGGGAGGCTCTTGTTCCGGGGGCTTTTGCGCGCCTTCAGGTTTCTATGGCTGAGGCAGAGCAGAAGATTGTTGTTCCTGATCGCGCAGTAGCTACTGATCTGGACAGTCGGTTTGTGCTGACAGTTAGCGGCAGTGGAGAAACACAGTACACGCCGGTGAAAACGGGCGAGCGCTTTGGAGCTCTTCGGGTCATAGAGCAAGGGCTTTCGCCGGGCGATACGTTGGTTGCCAATGGTGTCGCCAAAGTGGGCCCCGATATGACCATCGCCCCGGTATTGCTTGACGAGGCGCCGTTGGGGGCGGGGTTGACGTTTGACGCTGAGCACCGGGCTACGCCGCAGCGCTCAAGCGTTGGATCGTGAGGTAATCATTATGAAATTTCCCCACTTTTTTATTGATCGTCCTATATTTGCAACCATGCTGTCCCTGATCATTTTGATCGGCGGCGGGATGTCCCTTTTCCAGCTTCCTATCAGTGAATATCCGGAGGTAGTTCCGCCAACCGTCGTTGTTACTACTAACTATCCGGGGGCAAACCCTAAAGTAATCTCTGAAACGGTTGCCTCGCCTCTTGAAGAAGAGATTAATGGCGTTGAAAACATGCTGTACATGTCTTCACAGGCAACCGCAGATGGACGTATGACGTTGACCGTGACCTTTGCGCTCGGTACAGACCTGGATAAGGCGCAAGTACAAGTCCAGAATCGCGTTAACAGCACGCTACCCCGTTTGCCCGAGGAGGTACAACGGCTTGGTGTGGTGACTGAGAAATCATCACCCAATCTTTCCATGGTGGTTCACATATATTCGCCCGACGACGGCCGTGACACTACCTACTTGGCGAATTTTGCAGAGTTGAACTTAAAGGACGAGATTGCCCGGCTAGACGGAGTAGGTGATGTAAGGCTGTTTGGCGGCGGAGAGTACGCTGTGCGGCTTTGGTTGAGGCCTGACGAGCTTGCGGCACGTGGGCTGAATGCATCTGATGTGGTTGCCGCGGTGCGTGCACAGAACCGACAGGTGGCTGCGGGTCAATTGGGAGCCCAGCCGGCGCCGAGTGATAACCAGTTCCAGCTCCTGCTTAATATTCGGGGTCGATTGACTTCGCTGGAAGAGTTCCGGGATATTGTTCTGAAGATAGGTGACAACGGTGCCATTACCCGGTTATCGGATATTGCCCGTGTTGAACTCGGCCAGAACACCTACGCGCTTCAGGCGATGCTTGACGGCAGACCGGCGGTTGCAATGCCTATATTCCAGCGCCCGGGATCGAACGCTATTGAGCTGTCTGACAGTGTGCGTGCAACCATGGAGCGTCTGTCCAAGTCGTTTCCTAAGGGTATTGCCTACGAGATAGCGTACGATCCGACAGTATTCGTCAGGGGGTCGATTGACGCGGTCATTACAACCTTGATGGAAGCCATTCTTCTGGTTGTGGTTGTTGTGGTGCTTTTCCTTCAATCATGGAGGGCATCAATCATTCCTCTGGTGACCGTGCCGGTATCGTTAGTTGGTACCTTTGCGGTCATGCAATGGTTTGGTGTTTCGATCAATACCTTGTCTCTGTTTGGGTTGGTCCTGGCGATAGGTATCGTCGTGGATGATGCTATCGTTGTGGTTGAGAACGTCGAACGGAATATTGCCAAAGGCTTATCGCCTAAGGAGGCGACAAAGGTTGCGATGAACGAGGTGACCGGCCCTATCATTGCCATTGGGTTGGTGCTCTGTGCGGTGTTCATTCCGACGGCATTTATTACTGGTCTCTCGGGTCAGTTCTACAAGCAATTTGCTCTTACAATTACCATTTCCACCATTATCTCAGCGATTAATTCGCTTACTCTGTCTCCGGCTTTATCTGCACTTCTGCTCAAATCACATGAAGAAACGCCGGACCGGCTGTCCAAGGGGATCAACTGGCTGTTCGGGCGATTTGTCTTCGTACCGTTTAATCGATTTTTTGAGCGAACCGGGCAGGCCTATGAAGCTCTGATCAAAAAGTTGATCCGATACGCAGTGCTGGTGGGCGTCCTTTATGTTGGTTTGACTGCGGCATCCGGCCATTTGTTTAACATTGTGCCGGGTGGGTTCATACCGCAGCAAGACAAGCAGTATCTGGTGGCGGTGGCACAGCTACCGGATGCCTCAAGTCTGGATCGCACTACCGCGGTAGTGAGTGAGATGGAAAGAATTGCTCTGAAAACTGATGGTGTAGCCAATACCATCGCTTTCCCGGGCTTGTCCATCAACGGTTTTACCAACAGTCCGAATAGCGGAATTGTCTTCTTACCGCTCGATGACTTCAGTGATCGTAAGACGGCTGAACTGAGTGCCGGCGCTATTGCTGGAAAATTGAATGCGGCTTTCGCGGGCATTGATGAGGGCTTTGTCGCAGTTTTCCCGCCACCACCAATCCTTGGCCTTGGCACGACCGGAGGGTTCAAACTGCAGATTGAAGATAGAGCGAACAAGGGCTTTGAAGCGCTATTCGCCGCACTCGAAAGTACCTTAAACGAGGCGCGGAAGCACCCAGCGCTGACAGGCTTGTATTCAAGCTTTAGAGTGCAAGTGCCTCAGTTTGATCTCCAGGTTGATCGTGAGCAAGCGATGCTGCTGGGTATTCCGATCGAGTCATTGTTCGACACGTTGCAGGTCTACCTTGGTTCGGTCTATGTGAATGATGTCAATTTGTTCGGTAGTACGTACCAGGTCATTGCTCAGGCAGAAGCCGAGAAACGTTTGGATCCTGAGCATATATTGAATCTGAAGGTGCGCAATCGGCAGGGGCAGATGATTCCGTTGTCTGCTGTTATGACTGTTACCGCCACGACAGGGCCTGATCGGGTGATGAGGTACAATGGCTACCCTACGGCTGAATTGAATGGTTCACCTGCGCCGGACTTTAGCTCCGACCAAGCACAGGAAGCCATTGAGGACGTGTTGGCGCGAACCCTGCCTGAGGGAATGGCGTTCGAGTGGACCGATGTGACGTATCAGCAGGTGTTGGCGGGTAATACGATGGTGTACGTTTTCCCGTTAGTGATTTTGCTGGTATTCATCGTGTTGGCTGCTCAGTACGAAAGTTTGAGATTGCCTTTCGCCATCATCCTGATTGTGCCGATGACGTTGCTATCAGCACTTGCCGGGGTCTGGTTATCGTCGGGTGACAACAATATCTTTACCCAAGTTGGTCTGATTGTATTGGTCGCCTTAGCAAGCAAAAATGCCATACTTATGGTGGAGTTTGCTAGAGACCTGAATCTTCAGGGCAGGCCGCATTATGAGGCGATCGTAGAAGCTTGTCGTTTGAGGTTACGACCGATTTTGATGACGTCAATTGCCTTCACCGCCGGTGTGGTTCCACTGGTTCTGAGCACCGGTGCTGGCGCAGAAATGCGTCACGCCATGGGGATTGCGGTGTTTTCCGGTATGATTGGTGTGACGGTCTTTGGTCTGCTCTTTACGCCGGTATTTTATGCCGTTATTCAGCGAGCGAAGGTCCCTGCTGCGGATGACTATCCGGAGCCGGTGAATGAATAAAGCACTGGGAATAATACGGTTAAGGCTGACTGTAGGATTATCCTGAATAACCAGAGAGGCGTTGATTGAGGCGTTCAATGGATTATGGCTTTCTGTCACACACTCAAAGCACCTCAATCGAGCCTACTGGCTTATACTAGTCGGCTAAACGATACGCACCACCTCTTGTTATGGCAGCTTGATAAGCTGGGCGGGCCTGGAGCCGCTTGATCCAGGCCGTCAGGTTAGGGCGTTGGTGTAATAGACCAAACGAGCCTGCAATCTCTCCAATAAAGCTCATCTGGATATCTGCGGCACTGAACAGTTCGTCTACCAGAAAGGTTTTTCCTTCCAACGAAGCTTCTACGAAACCCAAATGATTATCCAGTTCGCTGTTTATGCGCGGCTGCAGAGCTGTACCTTCATCTCCCAGAGGATCAACATAAACTTTCAACAGCAGGGGAAGCATTGCCGATCCCTCAGCGTAGTGAAGCCACTGCACATATTGCTCGTACGCCGGCCTTTCAGGAGCAGGATGCAGGAGGTTTCCAGCATATTTTCTGACGAGATAATCAATAATTGCCCCGGATTCATGGATGATGAAGCTGCCGTCTTCAATGACCGGTGACTTACCCAGTGGGTGAACGCGCAACAGCTCCGGTGGCGCCAGATGTGTAACCGAATCACGCTCATAGCGTTTAATGTCGTACTCAAGGCCCAGTTCTTCGAGCAACCAGAGAATACGCTGTGAGCGCGAATCGTTTAAGTGATGAACAAGGATCATATGTATAACTCCGGGAGGTTGAGCGAAGTGAGTGAAGATGCAGCTTTGCCGAGTGGCACCCATTCAAGCGTGTGGTTATTACTATCTCACATCATATACGACCGGTCTAATCTTAACTATCACCACCGTCTTGCGATATGGCATTCAGGCGCAGTAAAGGCATCTGGCCGAGCGCTTGTTTTCTATAGGTCCCCGCACACAGCCAGAGGCCCTCGTCTAGACAATTGGTCTAGTCCGGCTTAGAATCTGTCTATGGAATCAAAAATTGCTGTTCACGATGTACGTAGTCATATCCTGGAAACCGGCCAGTGTATTATCAGTGGCAAAGGATTCAGTGCTGTCGGATTGAATGAAATTCTGCAGACTGCTGGTGTGCCCAAAGGGTCCTTTTATCATTATTTTGGGTCCAAAGAGGCCTTTGGTGAGGAATTACTCAAGAGCTATTTTTCGGACTATCAAGTGTCTCTAGAGGTACTGCTCTCACGCCCGGGCTTGTCCGGAGCAGAGCGATTGATGAGTTATTGGGAAGTCTGGCTGGAAACTCAGTCGGCCTGCGACCCGAAAGGCAAGTGTTTGGCGGTCAAACTTGCAGCCGAAGTTAGCGACTTATCCGAAACCATGCGTGTTGTGTTGCAACAGGGAACGGATCGAGTTATCGCAAGACTTGCCCGAGCGGTTGAAGACGGCATTGCTGATGGCTCGTTATCTGCTCATCTGGATGCGAAAACGACAGCGTCAACGCTCTATCAATTATGGTTGGGTGCGAGCCTGCGTGCGAAAATCACACGTAACCGTGAGCCCATGGAGTCTGCGTTTGAGGCAACACAAGGTTTGCTGGGGTTGAATAAGAGCTAACTGATTAAAATTTTAACCTAATTATAGACGACCGGTCTATTTTAAAAGCGAAGGGATCGTTATGAGAGCAGTTGTTCTTCGGGCCCCGGGTGGGCTGAATCAATTGGAGCTGAGTGACCTGCCTGATCCCGGTCAACCCGGACCGGGACAGATACGCGTGGCAATACATGCTACCTCCCTTAATTTCCACGACTTATTGGTCGCCAATGGCAGTATCCCCACCGCTGACGGGCGGATTCTGATGTCTGACGGTGCGGGAGTGGTCGAGGCTGTTGGTGAAGGGGTGGCTGAGTTCGCCGCTGGCGATAGTGTTGTGTCTGGTTTTTTTCCGCAATGGCAGGACGGTCCGGCCTTTGATGGTGTGGGCAACTTCCGCGGAACACCGGGTGATGGAATCGACGGCTACGCTGCTGAGTATGTTGTGCGGTCAGCCAACTATTTTACTCATGCACCTTCGTGTTGGGGCCATTCCGAAGCGGCAACTATCACCACGGCAGGCCTGACAGCCTGGCGAGCATTGGTGGTTGAGGGCGGGATCAAGGCCGGTGACAGTGTCCTGTTGCTTGGTACTGGTGGGGTATCAATTGCGGCCTTGCAGATTGCCAGAGCCATGGGTGCGCGCGTCATCGTTACCTCCTCCTCCGACAAAAAGCTTGAAAGGGCTCGGTCTCTTGGTGCAACCGATGTCATTAACTATCGGGCTAATCCGGACTGGGGTACGGAGGTGCTCGCATTGACAAATGGGCGGGGTGTTGACCACGTTGTTGAGGTGGGTGGACCTGGCACACTCGCTCAGTCGTTGCAGGCAGTTCGCGTTGGCGGCCTTGTGGCTTTGATTGGGGTGTTGACCGGGCGCGGTGGCCAAGTGCCCACATCTTTGTTGATGGCCAAACAAGTTCGTCTGCAAGGGTTGGTTGTCGGAAGCCGTCGTCAGCAGCAGGAATACGTTGCAGCGTTGGAGCAAAACAATCTTCGCCCGGTGATTGACCAAAGCTACACTCTGGACCAGTTAGCGGAAGCTTTTCAGTTTCAGGAAAGTGGTGGCCACTTTGGAAAAATCGTTGTTGAGTGGTGAAGGTAGAGGGCTCTTATTTTATAGAGTCCGCTTGCGCCGGGAGTTCCTGCTGCAGAAGCGATAGCATCCATCGGTGTAGCGGGTCCTGATTTGAACGAGGGTGCCATGCCGCAATGACATCGAAGCAGGGCGGCGATTCGTCAAGCTCAATCGGGCGAACAAGAGGGTTGGGCAGAATGCGAGAGGGCAGGAAGGCTATGCAGTCGGTTGATGCGATGCAAGCCGGTGCGGCCGAAAAACTCGGTACCGACATTACGATGTTGCGCCTGTAACCCTTATGTGCAAACCAGTCATCAGCCGAACCGATCAGGTTTGCCCGTGTAGGGGAGATGATGATCTGGGGTAAATCGGCAATGTCACCAATGGTGAGCCGCTGGTTTTGCAACGGAGAATCGCTCCTTGATACGCAGATGTGGTGTTCAGAGAACAGCCATTGTGTTTGGCAGCTATCAGGAACAAACGCAGGGAAGGTTAAGGCGAGATCCAGGTCTCCCGATGTCAGCAGCGCATGCAGTCGGTCACTCTCAAAGTCCCGGATGATCAGCTTTAGCCCCGGTGCTTGCGCCCTCACCTTGGCCATGAGTCGTGGCAATATGACCGCCACGGCATAATCCGTTGCGGATATGACATAAGTAGCTTGCACGACGGCCGGGTCGAACCTGTCGGGCGGTGCTAATGCGGCAAGGCTGTCGAACACTGCATTCACTCTTGGCCCAAGCTGTTCGGCCATTGGCGTGGGAATGACGCCCTGTGCGGAGCGCAGAAACAGGCGGTCCTGAAAGGTGTCTCGGAGTTTGCTCAGCTGAGCACTCACAGCTTGCTGCGTCAGGCCCATCTGGCTGGCGGCCCGCGTCACACTCCTCTCTTTCAGCAGCGCTTTAAAGACGCGCAACTGCTTTAGATCAATACGACTGATATCACTCATATTTGTATCATAAACCAATAATTACTGTTTCTGTTTGTGATTTTACCACCGTAACATTGCTCTTGTCATGACTCGGTACCAGGCGAATGCCCAATTTCGGGTGCTGGTTCGCTATGGATCGTTTTGGATGCGAGGTGTCAGTAAAGGCAGGAGCAGAAAACGAGTCATAGTTTCACTAAAAAGAAAGCTCTAGAAAATAGTAAACCAGCTATCAAATGCTGATTGGCGAGAAATGGGTAGACGGCCGGTCTCGCCGGGCGATCCCGACGGTTAGCCCTGCCACAGGAGAAGCGCTCTCATAGATGCCAGATTCCGATATTCAAATTTTTATTAAAAGGAAATGAAATCATGAATGTAAGTCCTCTTTTTGAGTCAGTGAGGCTGGGGTCACTTGACCTGAAAAATCGTATTGTTCTGCCGCCTCTCACGCGGTCAAGAAGTACCCAGCCGGGGAATATCCCGAACGATCTGATGGCTACCTATTATGCGCAGCGAGCTTCGGCCGGTTTCATGGTAACAGAGGGCACGCAAATCGAGCCCAGAGGGCAGGGGTACGCCTGGACTCCGGGAGTTTTTACAACGGAACAGATTGAGGGTTGGAAAAAAATAACCGGGGCTGTTCACCGTGAGGGAGGGAAGATTTTCTGTCAGTTGTGGCATGTAGGACGAGTTTCTCATAGCTCTCTCCAGCCGGACGGGCAGGCCCCGGTAGCACCCTCCGCCATTCGTGCTGAAGGTGTGAAAGTGTTCGTAGAAACGGCACCCGGGGAGGGCGCACTGGCTGATCCTGATGGGCCTCGAGCACTTTCAACCGAGGAAGTTCAGGAGCTTGTGAAGCTATACGCTCGCGCTGCTCGTAATGCCGTGGAGGCCGGATTTGATGGTGTGGAAATCCATAGCGCTAATGGCTATCTGGTTAACCAGTTCATATCAGAGCATGCCAATCATCGGACGGATCAATACGGCGGCAGTTTGCGGAACCGGCTGCGTTTCCTGGAAGAAATTGTGGCCGCAATTTCAGAGGATGTGGGAGCCGAGCGCCTGGGAGTGAGATTTGCTCCCTTGTTTGAGAGCACGGAAGAGGAGCGTGTCTATCTCGGGCTGGTTGAATCGGACCCTCACGAAACCTACCTGGAGGCCGCAAGAATGTTGGAGCGAATGGGTGTTGCCTACATTTCAATCGCTGAGGCTGATTGGGATGATGCACCAGAGCTGCCGGAACGTTTCTGCAGTGCACTCAGAGGCGCCTTTAGTGGCGCTTTGATCTATGCGGGCCGATACACTCCGGAGAAGGCACTTCGTAGGCTTGACGCAGGATACGGCGACCTGTTCGCTTTCGGGAAGCCGTTTATTGCCAACCCGGATTTGCCGTATCGGATACGGCAGGGGCTGCCCTGGAACGAGGTTGATCCCACAACAATGTACGGTGGAACTGACAAGGGATATATCGATTACCCCACCTACGACTCGCAGGCTGCCTCGGCGCCCAGAACACCAGAGAAGGTATCGGGCTAAGGAGCTGGCGAACCAGAGAAGCCTCCTTGACAGGGGGCTCACTTTTAGTATTCCGGGAACATTATCCCGGCTACGCGATAACTCTGATCTTTTCGCTGGACCCCATCATTCATAGTGATATCGCGAATATCGCTACAGAATTATTCAAGCATTCAATTCCTCGCAATAATTTCTGCTCAGAGTCGTCGAGATGACGGGGCGATATAAAATGATTGGTAAGGACCAAGCAATGGGCTTTGATAATGGCAACTCACTGGATTGTCTGGATGTGCATGCTCACGGTAATTCTCGTCCAAAGCGCTGGCACAAGCCGGCTACCTTAGTCACCGTAGACCAGTGCGGTGAGAAAAGGATTATGAAAACCTATCCCTTGTTGTTTTTCCCGCTCAGTCATTGTTTTCGATTGTTGGCCAGTCATGAATATAAAATGCTCAAAAAGGCTGAGGGGTTAGTATTTACGCCAAACCAGATACGTTGGAACGCCGACGGTGGTGGGGTTTGTTATCAGTATCTCAAGGGCCGCTCATTGAAGGAGCTCCAGGAAAACGGCGGGCTTCCAGAGGGTTTTTTTGTAAAGCTTTATGCTGCAGTGCAGCAACTTCATCAAATTGGAATGGTCCACCTTGATCTTGGTAATTCGGGCAACATTCTGATGACTCCGTCAGGGGAGCCGAAGATTATTGATTTTGGCTCAGCTGTTTTGCTCAAGCATCTACCGGTAATGTCAAAGGATTGGTCTCGTAAAAAAGACTTGCTCGGTGTATTAAAGCTTTGGTATCGGTTTGATCGCAAGAGAATGCCGGGAGGATTGCGGGATTACTATCGAGCGCATTACAAGAAGAACCTTTACACACCTAAGCGCTTCTATAAGGCTCTCAAGCGAGGCCTTTTCAGTCAGCAGCAAGAGACCCAGGGCTTCAGCCCGATTATCGGTATTCTGGCGTTGTTCTTTGGCTTGCTGACGCTCCTGTCATTGCTATAGGCCTGTCTGCTCTTGGCGACAACATCGAACGTGCTACTCTCTAATATACGACCGGTCTAATTTTTGTTAGCATGACAACAGTTTAAAGATACCGCTATTTAGCCCGAGTATTTCGCGGAATGCTCGATATTCATTTTTTGCTCCGGTCTGGTAGACCGGATGACTTCAGCGTTAGAAAGGAGAGCGTGCCAGTGCAGGGTTTTCGGACGAGGAGATGGTCGCAATGCTGATATTGAAAGTAAATGATACGACGCATCAGGTGGATGTGCCCGGCGACATGCCGTTGCTTTGGGTATTACGGGATATTTTGAAGCTCACTGGCACGAAGTTCGGGTGCGGAATTGCCCAGTGTGGTGCGTGCACCGTGCATCTGGACGGTAAGCCTGTTCGCTCCTGTGTATTGCCGGTTCAGAGCGTATCCGGGCATGAGATAACGACGATTGAGGGTGTGTCTGAAAAGCCCTTGGCCCGACAGGTGCAACGCGCCTGGCTGGATCATGAAGTTGCCCAGTGCGGATACTGCCAGTCGGGCCAGATCATGTCAGCTGTGGCTCTGCTGAATGACCAGGCACCGGTGAATGATCACGCGATCAATCTTGCGATGGCGGGCAACCTGTGCAGATGTGCAACCTATACGCGTATTCGGGCTGCAATCAGGGAGGTGAGTGAGAGCGTGGGGGTATGGCAGCCATGATGGATAATCAGTTGAAACCCGGGATGACTTCCCGGCGGCGGTTCCTGAAAGCCAGCAGCGCGGTTTTGGGCGGGTTGGTGGTTGGCGCCTGGTTGCCGCCGTTGACGCCAAAAAGCGCGGCGGCGGAGGCTGTTGCACAGGGCAAGGTGTCTCTCGGGGACTCTTTTTCCAATGGGTTTGGCGCTTTTGTCCGTGTTGGGCACGACGGGCGCGTGTCCTTAATTTCGCCCAAAGCCGAGATGGGGCAGGGTATCCAGACTGGTATCGCCATGATGGTGGCGGAAGAGCTGGAAGTCGGTCTGGATCAGATAGACATACAGGAAGCGCCACCCAACGCGGAACTGTACACCGACGCTCTGCTTCAGTTCCAGGCTACCGGTGGTTCTACGTCAACGCGTTACACATGGGAACCGTTGCGACGGGCCGGTGCTTCCGCTCGAATGCTGTTGATTCGCGCAGCAGCCTCGGTTTGGGAAGCGGATCCCAATCTATGTCATGCGCGGGACGGCAAGGTTTTTGGCCCGGCTGGGCAGAAAATTAGCTATGGCGACCTAGTTGATCTCGCCGCGACCTACTCCTTGCCTGACGACGTGCCCTTGAAGCGACCGGAAGATTTCCGTCTGATCGGCACCCCGGCTACTCGTCTGGATACGCCGACCAAAGTGAATGGCCAGGCGAAATTTACCATCGATCTGGATATGCCGGACATGTTGATCACGTCGGCACGGGCCTGTCCAGTTTATGGTGGAAAGGTGCGGCATGTCGATGACAAAGCCGCCCGAAGTGTGCCTGGAGTGAGAGATATTGTGATCCTCGAGGATGTGGTTGCGGTAACAGCGACCAATACCTGGGCCTGCTTTCAGGGCCTCAAGGCATTGAATGTTGAATGGGACTATGGAACCAACAGCAAGATCGACTCCGCTGTGGTCGACCAGAAACTTCAGGATGCAATTCAGCGGGATGGCGTAATTGCCACTGAGAAAGGGGCTATAGACGCATCGCTTCAAGCGGCGAACTCGAAGTTTGAGGCCGTTTATGTACAGCCTTTTCTGTCCCACTCACCGTTAGAACCAATGAGTTGTGTGGCGCATGTGCGGGATGACGGATGCGATCTTTGGGTAGGGACGCAAGTGCCTGGATTTGCGCAGCAAACCGCAGCAGCAGTGACGGGCTTGAAACCCGAGCAAGTCAAAGTTCATAACCAATGGATCGGGGGAGCCTTTGGGCGGCGCCTGGATTTCGACTTTATTACCCAGGCGGTGCGGATCGCCAGCAAAGTCAGTTATCCAGTCAAGCTGACCTGGAGCCGGGAAGAGGACATGACCCACGACCTCTACCGTCCGCAGTATGCCGATCGGATGACTGCTGCTATTAACGACGATGGGTTTCCTGTTGGATGGCAGCATCGCATTGCGGGGGGATCTATATTTGCCCGTTATGTGGGGAGCCTTCCGGCCAGCGGTGTCGACCCTGACGCCGTAGAAGTGGCCGTCGACCCCATCTACAAACTGGACAGCCTGAAGGTCCACTTCATTCGTGAAGAGCCCGAGGTGGTGCCTGTTTCCTGGTGGCGGGGCGTTGGAGTTCTGCGCAGCACTTTTGCCGTTGAGTGCTTTGTTGATGAGTTAGCTCATAACGCGGGCATAGATCCGATGGCTTACCGCAAAACATTGCTGGCGCATAAGCCCAGGGTGTTGGCTGCGTTGAACGTGTTGGCCAGCAAAGGCGCATGGGATAGCCCGCTGCCGCCTGGACGTGGTCGAGGACTGGCAGTTGGGGAGGTATTTGGCAGCGTGGTGGTTTCGATGGTCGAGCTGTCAGCCATCGGAGAAAAGGGGGTCAGAATTGAGCGCCTGGTTACGGTTGTTGATTGCGGTTTGGTGATCAATCCGACCTCGGTGAAAGCACAAATGGAGGGGGGCACGCTGTTTGGGTTGTCAGCAGCGCTGTTTAATGAAATTGATATTAAAGATGGTCAGGTGCAGCAAGAAAATTTCCATGCTTACCGTCAGTTGCGCATCAGCGAGGCACCGCCTGTAGAGGTTCATATAGTACCCAGCGCTGAAGCGCCGGGAGGAGTGGGAGAAGCTGGCACTGCGTTAATCGGGCCTGCTTTGCTTAATGCGGTCAACGCGACATTCGGAGATCGGGTTCGCCGCCTACCGCTTGTTCGTTCGGGCTATTTTATTACGTAAGGAGGGCGTTGTGAGAAAGATCATTTTTGGCCTGTTCACGTATCTTCTGGTGTGCGTTGATGTTATGGCAGCCACCAGCGACGAAGCGTTGGTAGCCAAAGGCGAATACCTGGCAACCGCTGCGGATTGTGTGGCTTGCCACACGGCCCCCGGCGAAAAGCCTTTCGCCGGGGGGCTTGCTTTTGAATTGCCTTTCGGGACGCTCTACACCCCGAACATTACGCCAGACGCTGAAACAGGTATTGGAGACTGGTCGGATGACGAGTTCGTCAGGGCGATGCAGGAGGGGATAAGTAGAGATGGTGAGCATTACTACCCGGCATTCCCGTATACCTCGTACACCAAAATGCCAAGGGAAGATATTCTTGCTATCAAAGCGTATTTGTTCAGTTTGGAAACGGTGCATCAACCAGCGAGAGAAAACGATATTGGTTTTCCTTTCAATCAGCGCTGGGGGATGTACCTTTGGAACTTTGTCTTTCTGGATGACGAGCGCTTCCAGCCTGACCTTGATCAAAGTGAGGCGTGGAATCGCGGTGCCTACCTGGTGAATGGTCCCGGGCATTGCGGCGAATGTCATACCCCGAGAAATATTTTTCAGGCGACGCGGTCAAGCGAACTATTTGCCGGCGCCGATGTTGGGGGGTGGCGAGCCTATAACATTACCTCAAGTGATTCGCACGGAATCGGCCAGTGGTCAGAAAATCAGTTGGTATCCTATTTTAGGGAAGGGTATGCAGAAGGTCATGGCGTTGCCGGAGGTCCAATGGCCGAGGTGGTTGAATATAGCCTGAGATACCTGAGTGAGAGTGATCTACGGGCCATAGCTACCTATCTAAAAGCAACCGATCCCAAAGCGGTTGGGGTACCCAGGCCAGCCGCGAAGCCGAAACTAGTGGGTGCACCGTTGCATGAAGACCTGGGCAGTAGAATCTTCGCCGATGCATGTGTCAGTTGCCACAGGTGGGATGGGCGAGGTAATCAGAGCCCCTCAGCTACGCTGTCGGGTCTGAAAACGGTAAGCGACCCTCGTGCTTCGAATCTGTTAGGCATGTTACTGGAGGGGAACCCCGCATCGTCGTTGCCCGTGAATCATAGAATGCCCGATTTCGGCGCTATCTATAGTGATCAGGAGCTGGCGGCCTTGGCTACGTTTGTACTGAGCCATTTTGGCGGGCTTGATACTGCAATAGAGCCGGAGCAGGTCGGTGAGCGCCGGTCGTTGTCATTGCACTGAAGGTGAGTGGGGTGTTGGGGTATGTCGGGATTAGTGTCGCTGTTAAAGACGATCGACGAACAGGAGCGCCTGGGCGAGGGATTTGTTCTCGCAACGGTTGTTAAAGTCGAAGGCTCGGCCTATCGCCGCCCCGGGGCTAGAATGTTGATTTCTGCGCTTGGTCAATCTGAAGGCACGGTCAGTGGAGGCTGCTTGGAGCGGGATGTCATCAAAAAGGCTTGGTGGCTGACCTTCGATGGCCCGGTGGTTCGCAGCTATAGTACGGCTGAAGATGGTGAAGAAAGCGACTCATCTTACCACTTTAGTCTCGGTTGCGATGGCAAGATATTTCTGCTGTTTGAGAGGATCTTGCCTGCCGCTGCGTCTCCACTTGTCCGAATCCTGAAAATGGTCCATGAAAAAAAACGGCAGGCAGCGATCGCTACCGTAATCTCGGCGGATGACGAGTCCGCCTTTGTTGTCGGAGACCGCCTGATAGTGACCCCTGAAGGAGGCTTGGATGGCAGTTTGGTGGATAGCTCATTGGAGCAAGTGCTTGCCGACGATTTGCGTGGGGTAATGGCAAGCGGGAAATCGGCGCTGAATCAATACAGCGACCAAGCGGCTGAGGTGGAGGTGTTCCTCGAAGTTGTATCGCCACCTCAAAAGCTTGTGCTGTTTGGCGCGGGGCATGATGCTCAACCATTGGTCAGGTTGGCGAAAACTCTAGGCTGGCATGTCACCGTCATAGACGGAAGGGCAAACTTCGCGATGGCTCACCGCTTCCCTGAAGTTGATGATGTCCGGGTGATGAATATTGACGAGCCGCTGTCTACGAGTTCCTTGCTAGATGGCGCCGCTGTTGTCGTGATGACCCATAGCGTGACTCAGGATACACAGTGGTTGACCAAAGCCCTGAGGAGCGGTGCTTGCTATGTTGGGCAGCTGGGGCCTCGGTACCGAACAGAGCGACTGTTGGCTGACATTGGTGATGATGCACAAACTGCCCAGGCTCGGGAAAAGCTCTATTACCCTGTTGGTCTTGATCTTGGGGGAGACACCTCTGAGAGCATTGCTATGGCCATCCTCTCAGAGATCAGTGCGGTGGTAAATGGTCGAAACGGTGGCATGTTGAAATACAGAGCCGCGAGAATTCATGAGGCGGAGCAACTGCCTTTTGGAGGGTGTTACTCTTAAAGAACATGGTTATTCCAAAAAAACTGTAGACGACTGGTCTATTCATCGCTAAGCTAAAAATTAGCGTGATAAGCAAGTAGATTCCATTGTTTTTTATTTGCCCTGCCTCTAGACGACCGGTCTAGGAGTGGGCGAATTATGAGTGAATTCGAGTTTTACAACCCAACCACGTCCCACGAGAAAGGGCTTAATTATGGCTTATGAAACACGAAACCCTTACACCGGCGAGCTCTTAGAAACATATCCGGACGCGACCGATACTGAAGTCCATCAAGCGATAAAAAATGCTCATGCGGCATTCTTATTGTGGAAGGAAACCGAGTTTGCGGAACGTGCCCGTGTAATGCACTCCGCCGCAATCATATTGCGTCGTGACGTCGATTTTTTTGCCAATTTGTTGACAGTTGAAATGGGCAAGCTTGTCTCCGAAGCTAAAGCCGAAATCGCCTTGTCAGCGGATATCTTTGACTATTATGCCAACAATGCAGAAGCCCTGCTGGCACCTGAAAAGCTGCCAGTAGCCAATCCTGATGAAGGTGATGCCGTTTTGTCCGCAGAGCCGCTGGGGGTATTGCTAGCAATTGAGCCGTGGAACTTTCCGTTTTACCAGGTGGCCCGTATCGCCGCGCCACAATTGTCCGCAGGCAACACCATGTTGCTCAAGCATGCTTCAAATGTTCCACAGGCTGCTGCCGCATTCGAAAAATTGATGCTGGAGGCTGGTTTGCCCCAAGGGGCGTTCAAAAACCTGTATGCAACACGCTCACAGATCGAAACCATCATTAACGATCCACGTGTTCATGGCGTCGCGCTGACCGGATCGGAAGGCGCAGGTTCGGTAGTTGCCGCGCAGGCCGGTAAAGCGCTGAAGAAATCGACGCTTGAACTTGGCGGTGCAGACGCGTTTGTGGTATTGGCCGATGCGGAAATGGAGAAAACCATTGACTGGGCGATCGTTGGGCGGCACTGGAATGGCGGTCAGGTCTGTGTGTCCTCCAAGCGAATGATCGTCGTTGATGACGTTTATGGTGAATTTCTTGAAGGTTACACCGCTGGCGTTGCGAAACTCAGGGTAGGGGATCCGACGGACCCAACCACGACGTTAGCGCCCCTGTCTTCTGAGGCAGCTGCAAACGAGATTAAAGATAAGATACGCCAAGCGGTTTCCTACGGAGCCACGGCAACCGAAGTTGGGCCAAAGGTTCCCAGTTCGGGTGCATTCGTTCAGCCGACCATTCTGACCAATATTTTAGAAGATAACCCTGCTCGGTATTGGGAATTCTTCGGCCCCGTCTCAATGCTGTTTTGCGCGAAGGACGAGGCAGATGCCGTGCGCATTGCCAATGACTCACCGTTCGGGCTTGGCGGGTCGGTGTTTACTGCCGATCCAAAGCATGGTGCCGATGTTGCGAAGCAGATTTCCACCGGCATGGTCTTTGTAAATCACCCAACTATGGCCAAGGCGGATCTGCCTTTCGGCGGCATCGGGCGATCGGGGTACGGCCGAGAACTGATCGGCTTGGGAATCAGGGAATTCGTCAATCACAAGCTCATCTCAGTGGTTGATATTGACGCACCATTCTAGGTGGTGACGTGTTAAACGATGCCCTCGAGGTATTTTGCTTTTAACCATTCGATAGTCGACCGGTCGAATAAGGAGTGATAGATCATGAAGATTTTCTACAAAACCGCTGCGACGGCAACGGGCGGACGCTCAGGAACTTCAACCCTGAACGACGGCAGCTTTTCGGTCCAAATGGTTCGGCCCGATAGCGATGAAGATGGCGTAAACCCTGAACAACTGTTTGCACTTGGTTATGCCGCCTGTTTCGACAGTGCGATGGAGATCACCGCAAAGCAGCTCAAGCTGAATGCCAAGGGGGCAAAAACTTCAATTGAAGTGGGTATTGGCCAACGATCCGGTGGCGGATACGGGCTTGACCTCGACATCACTGCTCACTTGCCGGGCATGGCCCGCGAGGACGCACAGCGACTGGTCGAGGCGACACATCAGCTTTGCCCGTACTCCAATGCTACCCGCGGAAATATTGATGTCCGCTTACATATTGAAACTGAAGGAAACTGATATGAAAAATTTCAACTTTCACAACCCTACCCGAATTTTGTTTGGCAAAGGCAGCATTGCAGAGCTGAAAGATCAGGTTCCCGTTGATGCGAAAGTTTTGATTCTCTATGGCGGTGGCAGTGCCGAACGTACGGGTGTGCTGGACCAGGTGCGCGAAGTTCTTACTGGCCGGGCAATGCTTGAGTTTGGAGGCATTGAACCTAACCCACGCTATGCTACAACGCTAAAAGCAGTTGAGATGATTCGCGAAAATGCCGTCACTTTCCTGCTTGCCGTTGGCGGCGGGTCGGTCATCGACGCCACCAAATTTATTGCGGCGGCGGCAAAGTATGATGGTGATGCCTGGGATATTCTCACCTCACGTGGATCAGTCATTACCCAAGCAGTGCCGTTTGGCTCTGTGTTGACGCTACCTGCCACTGGGTCTGAGATGAACTCTGGCGGGGTGATTACCAACCCTGAAAAAGAAGCAAAACTGCCGTTTAGCAGCATTCATTGTTACCCGGTGTTCTCGGTGTTAGATCCAGAGGTGACCTATACCTTGCCACCGCGTCAGATTGCCAACGGTGTAGTGGACGCCTTCGTTCATACGATCGAACAATATCTAACCTATCCAGCTGCCGCGTCGGTTCAGGATGGTTTTGCCGAAACCCTTCTGCGCACATTGATCGAACTTGGCCCCAAGGCGCTTGAGACACCCGAAGATTACGACATTCGTTCCAATTTGATGTGGACCGCGACAATGGCTCTGAATGGGCTTATTGGCGCAGGTGTACCTCAAGACTGGGCCACTCATATGATCGGGCATGAGATTACTGCACTGAAGGACACCGATCACGCCCGTACCCTAGCCGTTGTGCTGCCCTCATTGTTGAATGATCAGCGCGAGCCTAAGCGTGAGAAGCTTCTTCAGTATGCCAACAATGTCTGGGATATCCGCGAAGGATCCGATGATGAACGAATTGACGCGGTAATCGAAGCAACGCGCGGTTTCTTCGAACAGATGGGTATCAAGACTCGGTTAGGCGACTATGACGTTGATGCTGACGGAATCAATCACATCGTTAGTGCCTTAAAGGAACACGGAATGACTGCACTTGGGGAACATAAAGCTATCGGCCCCGATGATGCTCGTCGCATTCTTGAAGCTGCTTTGTAGGAGGAGTCGAACATGAAACAAACAGACACCGCAAACCGCAAGCTCGTGTTGGCGGAGCGCCCTAAGGGCGAGCCGACTCTGGACACTCTAAGGCTAGAAGAGGAGGCGATTCCTTCTGTCGGTGACAATCAGATGCTTTTGCGTACCGAGTACTTGTCACTGGACCCGTATATGCGCGGCAGAATGAGTGATGCGCCTTCTTATGCTGCACCGGTTGAGGTTGGTGATGTGATGGTTGGCGGCACGGTTGCCAAAGTCGTTACTTCGAAGCTTGATGGCTTCGCGGAGGGCGACTGGGTGCTTAGCTTCAACGGCTGGCAGGATTACGCTCTTTCCGATGGCGAAGGAGTTACTAATCTTGGCGTTTCGCCAGAGCACCCATCCTGGGCACTTGGGGTCTTAGGCATGCCTGGGTTTACCGCCTGGGCTGGCCTGACGCAGATCGGTGAGCCCAAACCCGGCGAGACAATTGTGGTGGCCGCGGCGACGGGTCCGGTCGGCGCAACCGTAGGCCAAATTGGCAAACTGCTGGGCTGCCGTGTTGTTGGTGTCGCAGGCGGTCCAGATAAGTGCGCCTACGCGGTCGACGAACTGGGCTTCGACGCATGCGTTGATCACAAGGCAGAAGACTTTGCAGATCAGCTCGCCAAGGTCAGCCCCGACGGTATTGATGTCTATTTCGAAAACGTGGGCGGCAAGGTTCTTGATGCAGTGATCCCGCTTTTGAATCCCCATGCCCGTGTGCCGGTGTGTGGGTTGGTGTCGCAATACAATGCGACTGAACTGCCCGGCGGGCCAGACCGAATGAATTGGTTGATGGGGCAGATTCTGCGGAACAAGGTAAAGGTTCAAGGGTTTATCATCTTTGACAGTTTCGGTCACCTATATCCGGAATTCGCCAAACAGATGGGTGCTTGGGTGGAAAGTGGAAAAATCAAGTATCGCGAAGAGGTCATTGGTGGCTTGGAAAATGCCCCGGAAGCCTTCATCGGCCTGCTCAACGGCGATAACTTTGGCAAGCGCGTGATCCGCGTTGGCACCACAAAGTAGGAGAATTACATGAAAATTCTGATGATACTCACGTCCCATGACGAACTTGGAGAAACGGGCAAAAAAACCGGCTTCTGGCTGGAGGAATTTGCCGCGCCCTATTACGTCTTCAAGGACGCTGGGGCCGACATCACCCTGGCCACGCCCAAGGGTGGGCAGCCTCCCATTGACCCGTCCAGCGATAGCCCGGACGCACAGACTGACGACACCCGTCGTTTCAAGGGCGATGCCGAGACGCAAAAGCATCTTGCGACTACGCTGAAACTGTCTGACATGACAGAAGTCGGGTTCGATGCAATCTTCTATCCCGGTGGCCATGGCCCCTTGTGGGACCTGGCCGAAGATGCTGACAGCAAACGCCTGATCGAAGCCTTTGCCGCCGCTGACTTGCCTGTTGGCGCCGTCTGCCACGCCCCCGCCGTATTCCGCCACACTCAAGGCACAGACGGCAAGCCCTTGGTCTCAGGGCGACGTGTGACAGGCTTCACCAACACAGAAGAAGAGGCTGTTGGCCTGACCAACGTTGTGCCCTTCCTGGTCGAGGATATGCTCAAAGCCAATGGTGGCAATTATGAGAAAGGCGCCGATTGGGCCAGCTTTGTGCTGCGGGACGGCAAGCTCGTCACCGGTCAGAACCCTGCCTCATCCGCTGCCGCCGCGCACGAGATTCTGGCGTTGCTGAAATAACGGAAAACGACGACCGAATTGATCCAGCGCCACTATGAAGCCTCCTTCTATTCCGAATAGGTCGGAATAGAAGGAGGGGACTTCGTACATCGCTCAGTCAGGGAAAAAACGCATGAGAATAATCAATCCAAGTTCTGGCTATGATTCCATACTGGCTGCAGTAATAATCTTGTTTGCCGCATCTTTCATCGCCTTTCCAGCTCAAGCCGGAGCTCCGACCCGATCCGGCAATGATGCTCAGGTTACCGCGGAAATGTTTGGCTGCATTTATGATTTACCCAAGGTACGCAATACCTTTCTGTTCCATCCTGACCCGGAAAAACTCAAGGAAGCCATCTATATTTTTTCTGAACGCGTCCCTGATACGGAGTATCCAGTTGGGACGGTGATGCAACTCGTTCCATTTGAAGCGATGGTCAAACATTCAAGCGAGAAATATCCAGACATTAATGGCTGGGAGTTTCTCGCACTCACTGTGACCGAAGAGAGCACCACGATCACGAGCCGAGGAGATCACGCGGTAAATTTTGAGGGGCGTGAGTGCCTGAGCTGTCATGCTGCTAGCATTAAATACGATTTCGTTTGTGAGAAAGATCACGGCTGCGCGCCATTGTCCATTGGTGATAAAGAGATCGCTGCTTTTCAGGCTGCTGATCCTCGTTGTACGCAGCGTCAATCCAAGGAGAAAACACGTGAAAACTCTTAACTCGAACATCAATACGACTAACGTTCCTGAAACTGACCTCTTTTCTCCAATTGAAATAGGGCCTTATGCTCTGACAAACCGCATTGTTATGGCACCACTGACGCGGGCGCGCTCGCCTGAAGGTATCGCCACTTCGATGATGCAAGAGTATTACACGCAGCGTGCATCGGCAGGACTGATCATCAGCGAGGGGTTGAACATTTCGCCGCAGGCAGTGGGTTACGCCTTCACACCTGGCCTCTGGACCACTGAACAGATCGAAAGCTGGCGTCCTGTAACATCGGCTGTTCATGATAAAGGCGGACGCATATTCGCTCAGCTATGGCATGTTGGTAGGGTTTCTCACCCAGACGTGCAACTTGGTGGCGTGCTGCCAGTTGCGCCATCTGCAGTTCGCCCCGATGTTGACGCATTCACCGCCGAGGGCAAGAAGCCAGCAAAGACGCCTAGAGCGCTGCGGATAGATGAGTTGCCGGGGATTGTGGCGGATTATGAGCAGGCCGCCCGCAATGCACTGGATGCAGGTTTTGATGGCGTTGAAATTCACGCCGCAAATGGCTACCTGCTTGATCAGTTTATGCGGGATGGGGCCAATCAGCGTACTGACGCCTATGGTGGGTCGGTCGAGAATCGTATTCGGCTGACACTTGAGGTTACCAGAGCTGTTGCTGCGATCTGTGATGGTGGGCGCACGGGGCTGCGGATATCTCCGCTCAGTACCGCCAGCGACCTCAGTGACAGCAACCCTGAGCCGGTTTTCACCGCGCTTGTCGACCAACTGAATGATATTGACCTGGCGTATCTTCACGTTGTGGAAGGTGTGACAGGTGGATCGCGAACGGTTGAAGGCGGGTTTGATCTGAATGTTTTGCGGCAGCGCTTCAAAGGGCTGTACATGGCCAACAACGGCTATGACCGAGACCTGGCTCTTTCAGCGCGGCGTAGTAATACCGCTGATTTGATTGCATTTGGGCGCCCCTATATTGCCAACCCTGATCTGGTAACTCGGCTCGAGCGAGGTGCGCCTCTCAATCCGCTTGACGGCGCAACGGCCTATGGCGGAGGAGCCGAAGGGTATATCGATTACCCTTTCCTGGCAGTTAATGCGCCTGTTTGAAGGCGTTTATGACTTGTTTTTGGAAGAAAAAAGAGGGGAGCGACTATGAAATCTCGTAATTTAGGTGCCGGACTGGGTGCTGTCTCTGCTATTGGCCTCGGTTGCATGGGGATGTCCGAGTTCTATGGGCCCGCTGATAAAGCGCAATCGCTTGCAACGCTGGAGTATGCGTTCGAAAAAGGGATAACGTTTTTTGATACAGCAGATACCTATGGCCTTGGCCGTAATGAAAAACTTCTCAGTAGCTTTCTTGCTCGACACCGAGAGCAGATCACTTTGGCGACCAAGTTCGGCATTGTACGCGATGGCCCACTTGCGGATCGTCGCATTGACAATACCGCGACCTACATTGCCAACGCCTGTGAGGCTTCGCTAAAGCGCCTGGGTATAGAAACGATCGATCTCTACTATGCTCACCGTCTAAATCCAGACGTACCTGTCGAAGGTACGGTCGGTGCGATGGCTGAACTTGTCAAACAAGGCAAAGTTCGTGGCTTGGGGTTGAGTGAGGTGTCCCCCGAGACCCTGCGCCGAGCGCATGCCATTCATCCTATCGCTGCCGTGCAATCGGAATACTCCCTGTGGACGCGCGATCCAGAAGACGGAATGTTGCAGACCTGTAAGGAGTTGGGTGTGGCTTTTGTTCCATACAGCCCGCTTGGTCGGGGTTTTTTGACGGGTAAGATCCGGTCGGTTGACGACATGGCCGCCGATGATTTTAGGCGTACCTCTCAACCACGGTTCCAGGGAGAAAATTTGCAGAAGAATCTGTCTGTGGTTGATGCACTGACCAGATTTGCGGATTCAAAAGGCTGTACACCAGCACAGTTGGCTTTGGCGTGGGTTCTGGCACAGGGCGATCATGTGATCCCTATCCCTGGCACACGTACCGAGCGTTATATCGACGAAAATATAAGTGCAGGATCGTTGTCGCTGACAGCGGAAGAGATTTCTGCCCTTGATGAAATTGTACCGAAAGGCGCGGTAAGCGGTGAGCGTTATACGTCTGAAGGTATGCGGCACGTCAATATTTAATGGTCCTAAACCTAACAAAACCAGTCATGAAGAGGCCGCGGCAGACTGAACTGGCTTTCTCGTTAACCGAATGGCTCTGCAATGCGGAGTGATATCTTGTAACAGGTGTTTGAAGAACCAATGAATAGATTGCTCATCCTGGCTTTAGGAATGTTTTCCATTGGCACGGCCAGTTTCGTTATGGCAGGCCTTCTGCCAGAGATGGCAGCCAGTTTTAATATCAGTGTTGGTGACGCGGCGAGTATGATCGCTGCGTTCGCAGTAGCTTATGCTCTGGTGATACCGATCGCAGCAACTCTGATGGTGAACTTGGCTTATAAGCCAATACTGGTGGTGGGCATGAGCATTCTTGCCGTAGGCCATGTGGTCTCGGCGCTGGCGCCAAATCTGGAAGTGGCGATTGCCGGTCGTGCGCTGGGAGGCTTGGGCGGCGCACTGTTTATGCCAATTGCCGGAGCAGCGGCGACCGCGATAGTCGCGCAGGAACATTGGGGGCGTTCATTGGCTATCATTACAGCCGGCTTGAGTGCGTCAACCGCAATTGGAGCGCCGGTGGGAATTGCTCTCTCTACGAGTTTTGGTGACTGGCGGCTGGGTATGTGGCTTGTCGCTGCACTAGCCGGTGCAGCGGCTATCGGGGTTGGTACTCTATTGGCCCCCATTCCAAAACCGGATACAAAGCGGAGGGTCGGGGATTTGCTGGCCTCTGTGGCGAAACCGGCTGTATTGGGCGTGCTGGGAACGACACTGTTTTTAATGATCGGATCCTACATCGTTCACACCTATGCCAGTGTAATTCTTATGCCCGCTACTAATGGAAGGGGAGAGACATTGGCCCTTTTAATGGCGGCTTGGGGCGTTGCGGCTACTATTGGAACCTTTACCGCGGGCAGGCTGACCGACCGATGGGGTGCGAGACCAATTATTGTTGGCGGGCTCATGGTTTTGAGCCTCAACTTCTTACTGTTGCCAGTGCTTACCTATTCTCCGTTCATATCGGTTTTGCCGCTTGCCGTTTGGGGGGCGATTGCGTGGAGCTGTCTGGTGCCACTGCAGCACCAGTTAGTGAAAGCGGCGCCGTCTAGCGCATCCATCGTTCTGGGGCTGAATACTTCAGCTATATATCTGGGGGTTTCGCTTTCTGCATCTATTGGAAAGCATGTATCTCAAACGTTTGGCAGCGAGTATCTGAGTATGGTCGCGGCCGGTTTTACGATTCTGGCTCTGGGGATATATGAGGGACATCGGATAATTGTAAACCGGGGTTCAGAAAGCACGGCTCATTGCTTGGCTAGTGGTCGTTATCATTCTTAGTCTTGTTTTCGGAGTAAAAGTCATCGA
>Ga0314774_1000466_pt1 | contig 32854 bp, 31 predicted proteins | sample MetaGCBIA2018_FD_204515 | JGI IMG/M metagenome (GOLD analysis project Ga0314774, IMG submission 204515) | Cryopeg brine microbial communities from Beaufort Sea near Barrow, Alaska, United States - CBIA 2018 | ecosystem: Environmental > Aquatic > Marine > Coastal | place: USA: Alaska | collected... | reverse complement strand
CCGCTTATCCAGGATAGGATACAAGACCTATCTCATGAGACTTTGAATCACTGGTTAGATTTCCTTACGGGGTCTGAGTGCGTTTGCTGCGCTCAGTAGCCCACTAGGAAATCAACCTGGGATGAGCAGCTGCTTGAGATAGGTTCTTGTATCGCTATCACGATGGCGACACAAGCGACCAGTTCCTTCTTCAAATCCCTAAGTTACGGGGTCTGAGTGCATTTGGCAATCTCTTATGAACATAACGCAAAAATGTAAGATTTTCCTATAACGAAAAAAGGACCATAAACTAATAACTTAGCATATGGTCTCATTAAAAGCTGAATTTAAATTTTATTTAAGCGTAGAAGTTAAATTTTATTCAAAGCTTGAGCTAAATCGTCAATTAAGTCCTCAACATCTTCAATACCTATAGATAATCGAATCATATCATCACTTATTCCAGCCGCTTTTTTTGCTTCATCTGATAGTTGTTGATGTGTCGTTGATGAAGGATGAATAACTAAAGATTTTGCATCTGCAACATTTGCAACTAGACTAAACAATTCAAGTGAATCAATAAAAGTTTTTGGTGCTGATTCATCACCTTTAATTCCAAACGTAAAGATACCACCAGCTCCTTTTGGTAAGTACTTCTCTGCTAATGAATAGTACTTACTACTTGGTAAGCCTGGATAATTAACATAACTAACTTTTTCATGACTTTCTAGATAAGTAGCAATTTTAAGGGCATTATCTGCATGTCTTTGAACACGTAGAGATAATGTCTCTAAACCTTGTAGGAATAAAAACGAATTGAATGGACTAAGTGCTGCCCCTGTATCACGAAGCAATGTTACTCTTAGTTTGAGGATAAATGCCGCTGCACCAATATCTCTTGAATAGACGATTCCATGATAACTATCATCTGGCTCAGTAAATCTTGGAAAACGTCCGCTTTTAGACCAATCAAATTTACCGGAATCAATGACAATACCACCGATACTCGTTCCATGCCCACCAATATATTTAGTTGCTGAATGAACAACAATATCAGCACCAAAATCGATAGGCTTAATTAGATACGGTGTTCCAAACGTATTATCAACAATAAGAGGAATTCCATTGTCATGAGCAATTTCTGCCAATGCTTCAATATCGGCTACATTCGCTCTTGGATTACCAATTGTTTCTATGTAAAGTGCTTTTGTTTTTTTAGTTATTGCATTTCGAAAACCTTCTAAATCATCTGGATCAACAAACTTTGTCGTTATTCCAAATTGAGGAAGTGTATTCTTGAATAGGTTATGCGTTCCACCGTATAGTGTATTTGCTGAAACGATCTCATCACCTGCACCCGCGATATTGATAATTGCATAGTTGATTGCCGCTGATCCTGATGCAACCGCTAATGCTCCTACTCCGCCTTCAAGTGCTGCCATTCTTTCTTCAAAAACACTTGATGTTGGATTCATGATTCTTGTGTATATATTACCAGATTCTTTGAGGGCAAATAGATTTGCTGCATGATCAAAATCATTAAATTCAAAAGATGATGTTTGATAAATCGGTACTGCTCTAGACCCTGTCGTAGGATCTGCCGTTTGACCAGCATGTAATTGTAACGTGTCAAATTTGTATTGTTTATCTGCCATTTAGTCCGCTCCTTCTTCCATGTAGTATTCGTCAATAAGTTCCTGTAAAGTTAAACTACTTAACTTTTCTCTTACTGATTCATTTAATACAGCCCATAAAGGCTTTACGCCGCATATGGTTTCTCTATAACATCCTTCGTCACATTCATCATCAAGACAAGGGACAACATAAATATCACCTTCTACAGCTTCAATAACATCAAGTATCTTAATAAATGAAGGCTCTTGGGCTAAATAGTAGCCACCGCCGACACCTCTTACACTATCAACGATCCCCTTTTTCCTAAGTTCCATGAACAACTGCCTTAGGTAGTTTTCGGATAGCGCAAGTCGCTCTGCAATCTCATGAAGGTTTATATGCCCTCCGTTTGAATGAACTGCCAGATCTAATAATGAAGCTATTGCATAATTGCCTTTTGTCGTTAATTTCATCTCATCACCTAATCATTAGTGTTTTAGTAGGATTTATCACATCATAACAGTAAAGTGTCACCATGTCAATAATTCACTTGTCAGTAATTGCTACAAGAACAAAGAGTGTGTTTCACACGCTCGGTTTCTGCAAAGCAGAATTTTTCTTACTGTCTGCCGGGAAGTCCTATGGAGGACTTTCCTAGTTAATTATAGAATAATAGGCTACTATTTCTAGTAGCCTATCGCTTTACTCTTCTTTAAGAATTTTCTCAAGTTCATCCATAAAAGTATTAATATCTTTAAACTCTCGATATATTGATGCGAAACGTACATACGCTACTTGATCTAAGTCTTTAAGATTTTCCATTACAAGTTGTCCTATGTAATTACTTTCTATTTCTTTCTTAAGTGTATTATATAGACAATTTTCAATTGTATCAATGACACTGTCAATTTGACTCATTGATACGGGTCTTTTATGACAAGATCTGATTACACCTGACAAGAGTTTATCTCTAGAATATGGTTCTCTAGAATTATCCTTTTTAATAACTATAAGAGGTGCGCTTTCAACTGTCTCATACGTAGTGAATCTTCGATTACAAGCTTCGCATTGCCTACGTCTTCGAATTGCATTTTGTTCTTCGGAAGGTCTTGAATCTATAACCTTAATAGTTTCACTACTACAGTACGGACACTTCATTTAGCCCTCCTAAAGTTTCTTTCTACGTTGTAAAAACTCAGGTATCTCAATTCGATCATAGGATGTTGTTTGTGGGCGTTCTGCTGTTTCTTCATCACTTTCAGAGACAACTGCTGTCACCGTTACAGTTTCAGGCTTTTCACCAGCTAACGCTGTAATTGGAACTGAAACAGATGATACTTCTGCAGGTTCTACGATTTTTGCAGGTTCTTCGATTTTTACAGGTTCTTCGATTTTTACAGGTTCTTCTTTTACTGCAATAAATGCATCAGCACTTACATAATCCTCATTTTCCTCAAATCCCGTTGCAATAACCGTGACAATTATTTGATCATCAAGTGAATCATCAATAGATTGACCGTAAATAACATTTGCATTATTTCCTGCCGCCTCTTGAATAAGTTGAATTGCATCATTTGCATCAAACATTGACATGTTTGAATCTCCTTGAATATTGATAAGCATGTGTCTAGCGCCATCAATTGTTGTTTCAAGCAAAGGACTTGAAATAGCAAGTCTTGCTGCTTCCTCAGCTTTAGAATCTCCTACCGCACTACCAACACCAATATGTGCTACACCTTTATTGCTCATAACGGTTGCCACATCAGCAAAGTCAAGATTAATAATACCCGGTGTATATATAAGATCTGATATACCCTGAACACCTTGTTGCAATATTTCATCCGCCTTTTTAAATGCATCTCTCATTGTTGTACGTCGATCGATGACACTTAATAACTTTTGATTAGGAATCACAATCAATGTATCAACATATTTTTGCAATTCATTGATTCCAGTCATAGCATTTTTCATACGAGTCTTACCTTCAAAATCAAAAGGTTTTGTTACGACACCAACAGTTAAAATGTCAAGTTGTCGTGCAAGTGAAGCAATCACTGGCGCAGCACCTGTACCGGTTCCTCCACCCATTCCAGCTGTTATGAATACCATATCAGCACCTTTTATCATTTGACCCAACTCATCTTGACTTTCTTCAGCAGCTTTTAAACCGATTTCCGGTTTCGCTCCTGCACCAAGTCCACGTGTTAATTTTTCACCAATTTGTATTTTAGTTGGAGCCTTAGAATATTGTAATGCTTGTGCATCTGTATTAACAGCTACAAAATCGACACCTTCCAAACTTCCTTCGATCATTCTGTTCACAGCGTTATTTCCGCCGCCACCTACACCAATAACTAATATCTTTGCTGATGTACTTTTTTCATTCATCTTAATTTCCAACAATTTATATCCTCCTCACGTTGATTATGTTCTAGGAAAGTAGTGTAAACTAGTTGTCCTTTCCTACACACATAAGAAGATCGACTTCTTTAATTACGTGTATTATGACATTCCCTAGTACTTAGTATAAGTATATTATAACTTTTTTGCAAGCAATATATATACAATATATGCTATTTTTTCATGAATTGTGCGCAATATGTTGTGTTTTGTTGATAATCTAGTCCTAAAGCCTTATAAAATTAATTCTCGATTTTCTTGAAAATAATATCATCTTCCATATTTTCTATAATAAGTATACCTTCTTCATTTTCTGATAACACTTTTAGCACTTCTTTAATCGACTCAAATTTTTCTTCAATTCTTGATATATCACCCATTCGGATTTGAATTTTTCCGGTTCTAAGAACTATTTTGTTCCCTTCTCCATAAGAAAAATCAATCCATTCAATAGGAATATCAAAAGCAACAGCATTTCTATATATTGTATCAATAGATGTAACAATTTTTTCTGATATGTCAATCGGTTCATCTATCGTAAACGCTGTTAAGGCAATTCCTTGAATTTTGGGTTTCATAGGGTCCGGAATTTCAGTATAATCAACTATATATCCTCGACTATCGATACAAATATATTTACCCATGTAATCAATATATCCAATGATATCTTTTTCATAAACAGTTATGATAACATTTTTAAGATCTTCCTTATTAACCTCAAGTGATGTCACATAAGAAACATCTTCTATTCTTTCAGTTGGATTTACAAAAACTTCAAGAACGGTTGATGAATCATAAATTCCTACCATATTCATGATCTCATATCTTGTAGTATGATTATTACCGATTATACGTACACTGTCAATGACCGTTGTCCCCATAAAAAAGAGAATTCCAGCACTTACAAAAACAATCATACTAATTGTTGCTACAAGGAGTTTTGTTTTACTCAATTTTATCTCCTCCTATTACTTCTTCAATCCTATTATGTCTTGCAATATTAAGCACTAAACCAATTTCAACAAGAAACATGATCAGAGAAGATCCTCCATAACTAATAAAAGGTAATGGCATTCCTGTTGTTGGTACGAGGTTTGTTGCAACTCCAATATTAATGAATACTTGAAGTCCAATATGAGTCATAACGCCAATCCCTACTAAAAAATGATTCATACTTCTCGCTGTAATAGATATTTGAGCAATTCTATATAACAATATAATAAATAGGCCGATAATGGCAATTCCACCAAGTAGTCCTAACTCTTCACATATGATCGCAAAAATAATATCATTGTGAGCTTCTGATATATAGCCCATCTTTTGCATGCTTTGTCCAAGCCCAATTCCTGTCAAACCACCTGAACCGATTGCATATAAAGATTGAATGATTTGTCGCCCATTCCCTTCAGGGTCTGACCAGGGACCTTCTAAATAAGTTTTTATTCTAGTTACACGATATGTACTAAGTAATAAAAACGAAACTCCAATGCCTCCCATAAATATTCCCAAGAATACAATTTTAATAACATCTTTAAACGCCACAAAAATCATTGCAACACATATTCCTGTTACAATAATTGCTGCACTTAAGTCTTCTTTCGCTATCAGTCCAATTGGAATGATTATTACTAACATAATTATTCCAATAACTTTTACATTACTTAAGTGTTTTTTAAAAAGTGTCAATAGCGATCCAAGTACTATTATTATGGTAAACTTAGCTATTTCAGAAGGTTGTAGATTGAAATCACCAATTGGTATCCATCTTTGTGAGCCTTTAACATCATGTGCAATGAACAATACCACTACTAGTAGCCCTATTGTAACAAAATAACCTAAAAATGCAAAACGGTTCAAAAAACTCAATTGTATTCTTGAAACGATATACATAGCTACAAATCCAATGGATGCAAAAACGATTTGTTTAACGTAAGGCTCAACATTGCCTTTAGTAATGGTTGAATAAAAACTTGAAGAATAAACCATGATTATTCCAAAAGCAACTAAAAACATTGTAATAAAAATTATAGTATACTCTGTTGGAACATTCATGAAAACACTATTATAAAGTTTTTTGGGTTTTTTCAGTTCTGTCACATTGCTCATAATTCCCCTCGGTTAATCTTTATAGTGCCAAAATGGCAATCATGCTCATAATTATGGTTATCAATGAAAAATATACAACGATTCTCGTTTCGGATACACCTTTAAGCTCGTAATGATGATGTAACGGTGCCATTTTGAATAGTCTCTTGTTGGTTTTTTTGTAATAGCCCACTTGTAATATTACTGATACTGTTTCAACTAAATATATAACACCAAACAATAATATAAATAAAGGCAATTTTGTTATAATCGCAGTTGCTACAACAAAGCCACCTAGAGCAAGCGAACCTGTATCTCCCATGAATACTTTTGCAGGATATGTATTCAATAGCAAAAATCCTAATAAACTTCCAAGAACAATAGCTGCAAAAATCCCACCGACAAAACCATATGTAGCTCCAATAATGACAAAGAAAAATGCGACTATTGATGTGACACTTGTTGCTAATCCGTCTAATCCATCGGTAAGATTAACCCCATTCACGGTTCCAAGCATTACCACTAACATCAGAGGGATATAGCTATATGACAAATCAATTTCATAGCCATAAGTAAATGGTATTATAATTGATGTATCTTGCTTAAGGATAACGACGATATAGACTAAAAATCCAAGGGATATCACTGCTTGCAACCCAAATTTTTGATATGCTTTAAGGCCTTCTGATTGTTTCTTGATCACTTTAAGATAATCATCCACAAAACCGACTGCTCCAAACCCCAACATCGTCAACAACACCGGTAGCACCGTAGCATCTTGTCCCATAAAAATAAATGAGCTCACAGTACTAGCTAGTATGAAAATTATGCCACCCATTGTTGGTGTTCCCTGTTTTTTAAGATGACTTTCCGGACCATCTTCACGAACGAATTGTCCAAATTTAAGTTTTACAAGCGCTGGCAACATTCGTTGTCCCAATATTGCTGAAATGAAAAAGCCAATCAATATGGGTAAAATATATTCGCTAGTCATACTACACTCCTTTGTAAAATTCGTTAACTATTTCAACATCATCAAAATGATGTTTAACTTTTCCGATAATCTGATAATCCTCATGGCCTTTTCCGGCAATTAAAACCAAGTCACCTGGCTCTGCAATAGAAAGAGCTTTTTCAATTCCTTCTTTTCTGTCTGTTATCTTTATATAGTCGCATTTGGTTTTTTTAATGCCTACTTCAACTTCGTCAATAATTGTTGCAGGTTCTTCAGTACGCGGGTTATCAGAAGTTATTATGCAGTAATCCGAATAAGTACCCGCTATCTCACCCATAATCGGTCTTTTCGTTTTATCTCGATCTCCGCCACAACCAAAGACTGTAATGATTTTCTTGGTAGCAAAGCCTTTCATCGATGTTAACACATTGAGTAGGCCATCTGGAGCATGAGCATAATCAACAATCGTTGTGAATCCTGTAGGACTTTCTATTGATTGAAATCTCCCTTTGATTTGACTGTTTTTCTCTAATGCTACTATGATTTCTTCCATTGTAACGTGAAGCGCTAATAGAGCTCCAATTGCTGCCATTCCATTATATACAGTAAATTCACCCGGTGTTTGCATTGAGACGTCATATGTTTTTCCCTCATACTTAAGTTTAAAAGACACTCCAGCTAGTCTGTTTATAATATCATAACCATACAACACCGCCGATGGATCTTTGGTACTAAATGTTGTATATGTGCTACAGGTTCCATTTTCCATCATATATTCAGCTGCTTCATCATCAATGTTTATCACACCTGTTGCACACATTTTAAACAACTTTGCTTTTGCAGCTTTATAATTATCCATCGTTTTATGATAATCCAAATGATCTAATGTAAGATTAGTGAAAACACCAACGTCAAAACTTGTATAAGCAACTCTATATAAATCAAGTGCATGAGACGAAACTTCAATTATTACATCATTAACATTGGCTTCTGCTAAATCATAAAATAAACTTTTCAATTCAATTGACTCAGGCGTTGTTCTTTCGGCATCATATACCTTATTATCGATTTTATTGAGTATCGTACCAATCAAACCAGTTTTCCGATTATAATACTCCAACACATTATTAATTAAAAACACTGTTGAAGTCTTCCCGTTTGTACCGGTAACGCCAACAAGTTTAAATTGTTTGGAAGGATTGTTGTAAAAATGTGTTGCCATTGCAGCTAACGCTTTTCTTCCAATGGGTACTTCAACAACTGTAATGTTTTCAGGGATTTCTCCATAAGCATCTCTATCCTCAAGTATTATTGTATGTGCACCATTTTGAATGGCTTGTCCAATGTACAAATGCCCATCTTGCTCAAATCCCTTGATGGCAACAAATGCAAATCCTTCATTTATTTTTCTTGAATCATTTGCTATTCCTGTAATATTTTCATTCAGAACACCTTGTAATACTTTATACGTTTGTCCTAAAAGCAAGCCTTCTAATCTCATATGTCCTCCTAAAGGAAATCATTGTTAGTGTAAGTCAAATCTACTCATCCGTTGATGTTGTTTCAGGCTCAGTAACATCTTCACTTGTCTCTTCATCTTCACTTATCTCTTCATCTTCACTTATCACTTCATCTTCACTTATAACTTCATCTTCGTTTGTCTCTTCAATTCCAACCGCCTCTGGGTCTTCTATACTCTTAAATATATGTAAGTATGGCATAACATCTTCCATAACATCGACAAAAATCTTTGCTGCAAATCTCGAATTAACAATATTTGCAACGGGTTCATCCACAACAACTAATGTTACAACTTGTGGGTTTTCAATGGGTGCAAATCCAATAAACGAAACTATATATTTACCATTTCCACGGGGCAATATCTCAGCCGTTCCTGTTTTACCACCAATTTCATAGCCTGCAATTGACGCACTACTTCCAGTTCCTTCATTAACAACTCCACCAAGGGCTAACCTGGTGATAGAAGATACTTCTTCGCTTATTACTTGTCGAATCAGCATTGTATTATTTGATTCAATGATTTGCTCATCAGTATAAATCTTTTTCATTAAATGAGGTTCGAATAAATAACCTCCATTTATTACAGCTGAAAAAGCTGTTATAAGTTGAATAGGCGTAACCTTTAGACCTTGTCCAAAGGAGCTTGTTGCTAATTCAGTTGCATTCAAGTGTTCAGCATCAAAAACCAAACTTCTTGCAGATTCTTCACCTTCAAGATCGATGCCAACTTGGGCTCCAAAGCCATACATGCTTCGATATTGATCAAATAGATCCCGTCCAATGGCTTGTCCCATTTCAATAAATGCAACATTACAAGAATTCTCTAAAGCTTCTGTCATCGTTTGTTCTCCATGACCGCCTGCTTTCCAACAAGTTATATATCGGTCAGCAACTTGGACTCCACCATTGCATGTATAAGTAGCTTCAGAATCAACAGCGTTTTCTTCAAGAGCTGTTGAGAAAGTAACCGGTTTAAAGGTACTTCCTGGCTCATAAGTATCTGCAATATTTTCATTTTTCCACAAACGGACTAAAAATTCAGTTTTTTCTTTTGTTTCCATTTTCAAATATTCATCATCTGAAACATACGAAACGATATCATAAGGATTTTCCAAATTAAAGTCTGGCCAGTTTGCCATGCCATAGATTTCACCATTATTTGGATTCATGACAATTACATGAATTTTCTTAGCTACATCTTCCAACAAATAATTATCAATGGCTTCATTAATATACTTTTGAATTGTATAATCAAGAGTCAACATAACATCTGCACCGTTTACAGCTTGAACTTCTTGAACTTCCATCATATTATCTTCATCGATTGTTCCATATATACGGCCAATATCACCCTTAAGATAATCATCATAAGTTGATTCAATTCCGTATAAACCCCTGAAGTCAGAATTCAAAAATCCAATAACATCAGAAGCCAATGTTGGATATGGATAAACTCTTTCATAATCTTCTCTATAAAAGACACCAATAAGCTGATAGTTGTCTATAGCCTCTTTGACTTCCTTCATCTCAGAGTAAGAATAACCTTCTCCAATGATAACATAGTTGTTATTCGGTTGTTCTATGAAAACTTCATCCAAGTAACTATTTGTAATGTTCAACTTTTCGTTCAAAAATTCTTTCGTTTCCTGTCTTGTTTCTACTGTTTGGCTGAGAAGCAATTTGGCATCAAAAATCAGATCGTAAGTTGATTTTGAATCAGCTAAAACTATACCGTTACGATCTGTAATCATACCTCTTTTATCATTAATAGTTACACTGTCTTCTCGTCTGGACGCATTCTGTAAAACCGCCAAATCATAATTCTTACCTTCTACCATGACGATATAAGTCAATTGGACTATTAGAAGAATGAAGCTAAATATAAAAACAATGAAAAGGAATAGTCCCTTCCTTTTCATTACTTTCTCACTTTTGATAATCATTTGATCACCGACCTTTTGTAATGTAAGCGAGAACACTTCCTAAGGAAGCTTCTTCATTCTCGACTTTTATCGGTCCATACTTTGTAGTATAGGTAATAGGATTACTATCAATATAGTAAACATCTTCCGGACCAGGTAGGCGCATATTTAATCTAGTAGTAGCAACAAGATAGATTTCTTCTAAATCAATCATTGCGTTTAAATCTTCTTCAAGTTGTATGTTTTCACGCTTCATTGTTTTCAGTTCACGTTTAACCGTTTCAATCCTTGTATTGATTTCACTATAAGAAAACTGAGTTTTCAAAAATACAACACAGACGCCTAACGTAGCAATTATAACAAATGCCAGTACAAATGTACATAGCGTATTTATCTTAGCATAATTAGCATCAAACCTAGGTTCAACTCTATATACATCGTCCACATCAATATTCGATTTAGCTCTATGGTGTACTTCTTCATAATCATTGTCTAATTTTAGAGCATTATTCCCGACTATTTGATTCTTAGGATTGTTATTGACTTTTCTTCTCTCACTCATCAGCGTCACCTACTTTTTCAAAAATCCTTAACTTTGCACTCTTTGACCTTGAATTAACTTCAAGTTCATCTTCTTTAGGCAAAATCGGTTTTCTTGGTTTCATTTTCCCTGTTGGTATTTTCCCACATGCACATACTGGAAAATCTCTTGGACAAGTACATGGATTTTCATTATCTCTGAAGACATGTTTGACGATTCTGTCTTCCAAAGAATGAAATGTAATGATGCATAGCCTTCCCTTTGGCTTTAATGCTTCAATCATATCCTGTAATGTATCCGCCAAAACATCTAATTCCCTATTTAATTCAATGCGTATTGCTTGGAAAGACCTTTTTGCCGGATGTCCATATTTGATTTTATTCTTTGTAGGTATACATCCATCTATAATCTTTACGAGTTCTAATGTTGTTTCGATCTCTTTAACATCTCTTGCTTCTACTATTTTCAGAGCTATACGATTCGCAAATCTCTCTTCACCATACACTTTCAAAATTCTTGTCAACTCTTCAGCGCTGTAATGATTTACAATATCTTTAGCTGTCTTTTCATTTGATTGGTCCATTCTCATATCAAGCGGTGCATCTCTCATGTATGAAAACCCACGTTCTACGGTATCCAATTGGAATGATGAAACTCCTAAATCTAACAGAATACCATCAACTTTATCTATTCCTAATTGTTTTATGATCTGTTTGAAATTTTCATAATTACTATGAACTAATTCTAGTTTACAGTTTTGACTTCCAAGTTTTTTGGTTGCAACTTGTAGTGCATCCAAGTCTTGGTCAATGCCAATCAAAAGACCCTCCTCAGAAAGTTTATGACATATTTCTATCGAATGACCTGCCCCGCCTAATGTACCATCAACGTAAATACCATTTTCTTTAATATCAAGTCCTTCAATACATTCTTCCAATAAAACCGAAATATGTTCGAAACCCATCCAACCACTCCATCCTTGGTTATATTATCATGTTGTCTTTGATTATCTATATGCTTTCATTTATTAGTTATTTATTTTGCCGAAAACTTTGTCCGCTAATGCAGAAAGTTTTTCGTCACTCAAGTATTCACTGGAGTCCCACATCTCTTTATTCCAAAGTTCTACATGATCTCCAACGCCAATTACCATAACATCTTTTTCTAACGATCCTATCTTCCTTAGTTCAGGAGTCAATAACACTCGTCCTTGTTTGTCGAACTCCACAAATGACATTGAAGAAAAGATGGCTCTTTTTAATAACCTAGCTTCCATATCCTTCGTCTTACCCTCAAAAAGGGCTCCCGTTTCTTGTTCCCAGCCTTTTGGAGAGTATATTGTCAAGCAACCTTCAAAGCCACGGGCAATGTAACATTCGTTACCGAGTAAAGTTCTGAATTTTGCTGGTATAGTAATTCTTCCTTTTGGATCAATTGAATGACTAAATTCTCCACCGAACAAAACTCTCACCTTCTCCCATTTTTAACCCATTTCATGACATTTTCCCACACTTCTTGACACCTTATGTTTATTTTAGACTATTTTCTCTTATTATTCAAGCATTATAATGAATCTTTTCAATTTTTGAACGATAGATTTAATAATTATATTCAGCGCAACAAAAAAACACTATATATAGTTAAAACTCACGTTTATTCACCCATATATAGTGTTCCATTATTTTTTTCTAAATTCAATTTTCAAAAACCGTTACTAAAGACCTATGTATCAACCTCTCATGAACTCGATAATCTTGCTTCTTTGTTCCGATTTCCCATTTTCTTCAACTGAAATATCAGATTTATTACTAAATAATTTTTTCTTTAGCTTTTTTTCTTTTAATATAAATATATACTGCACTTCCAACCACAAGTACGGCTGCTAACAATTGTGATATTGGAATACCTGTAGCTCCAATAAGCAGTTGATCTGTACGAAGACCCTCGATCCAGGCCCTTCCAAGTCCATATCCAAATAAGTACAATGCAATAATTTCACCGCTAAATTTCTTATGTTTCGTGTACTTGTGTAGAATAATCACTAAAATGAAATTCCATAAAGCTTCAAAAGCAAATGTAGGTTGAACAACAAGATAGTTTCCTTCATATCCATTAAGTGGTCCTATAAATTCAATCATGCTTGCTGGAATTTTTGCTTTTGAGGCTTTAAGCGCCATTGCAAAAAACGAATCTGTAGGGCCCCCAAAGGCTTCCATATTTACAAAATTGCCAAACCGCCCGATAACTTGTCCAAGGGCAAGAGCCGGAGCTGCAACGTCTGCCATTTCAAGAAAATCTAACTTTTTAACCTTTGTATAAACTGTAAGAGCTATGAAAGCACCGATAACGCCTCCATAAATAGCAAGCCCGCCTTCTCTAAAAGCAAATATATCCATCAAATTATCTTTGTAACTGTCCCACGAAAATGCCACGTAATAAATCCTTGCACCAATAATTGCTGTAATTAGAGCATAGATAAGAAAATCAGAATAAATCTCAGGATCTTGACCTATTTGTTTAGCTCTATATCTTGCGAAAAGTAATCCCGCTAAAACTCCTGATACTATTATAAGTCCATACCAATAAACCGGTATTCCAAATAACGAAAACGCTACTGGATCGATTTTGTTAAACTCAATTCCTAATCCCGGAAAAACTATATCTGGTTGTTGCATCGTGCACCTCTTTCTTATAGCTTCTATTATAATATGTCGAATATACAATAAGTTTTATGAATATTTTTACTTATAGTTGATAAAAATCAACACAGCTTCAATGATAATATGAAACCATATAAATTGCAAGTAGAGCTTTGTTTACTTTTTATAAAGTTGTGTTATAATAGTTAAAGATTGAAATGAAAGGAATTACTTTATGAAACTTGGAATTGTTGGATTACCAAATGTTGGTAAAAGCACACTATTTAACTCTTTAACAAATGCCGGTGCCGAGGCTGCAAATTATCCGTTTTGCACGATCGACCCAAATGTTGGAGTTGTATATGTACCTGATAAACGATTGAACGACTTAAGCGAAATGTATAACTCCAAAAAAATAATACCAGCAGTCATCGAATTTGTTGATATCGCAGGCCTTGTAAAAGGCGCTAGCAAAGGTGAAGGTTTAGGTAATAAATTTTTAAGCAATATTCGTGAGGTTGATGCAATTTTACATGTAGTACGTTGTTTTGAAGACCCTAATGTTATTCATGTCGACGGCGAAATTGTACCACTACGTGATATCGAAACAATTAACTATGAACTTATTTTTTCTGATTTGGATGTCATTGACAGACGTCTCACAAAAGCAATTAAAGCTTTAAAGATCGATAAGTCCATTCAAACTGAAATCAATATATTGCAAAATATAAAAGAAACTCTTGAAAACGGAAAATCTGCTAGAACAATTGATTTCACAGAAGTAGAACTAGAGATAGTAAATACGTTTAACTTATTAACATCTAAGCCTGTTATATATGCAGCTAATGTTGAAGAAGATGATCTTATGGATGACGGTGCATCAAACGACAATGTTAAAGCCGTACGTGACTTTGCTAAAGAAGAACATTCCGAAGCATTTGTTGTATGTGCGAAAATCGAAGAAGAATTAGCCGACTTAGGCGATGAAGAAAAAATCGAGTTTTTAACTGAAATGGGTATCGAAGAATCCGGTCTTCACAAACTAATCGTTGCTTCTTATAGTTTACTTGGTTTGATCAGTTATATAACTGCCGGAGTACAAGAAACGAGAGCATGGACAATAACAAAAGGAACCAAAGCACCTGGAGCTGCAGGAAAAATCCACACAGACTTTGAACGTGGTTTTATCCGTGCCGAAGTTGTTGCATATGATGACTTGATGGAATTAGGCAACTTTAATTCAGCCAAAGAAAAAGGTCTTGTACGTGTCGAAGGTAAAGAGTACGTAGTTAAAGACGGCGATGTTGTTCACTTTAGATTCAATGTATAATAGTCCTCGTCGTATGTAAATATGACCGCTAATTAAGTTTTTTGTAAGACTAAATGACCCTTTGCGGTTTAATAAGCAGCATCATGAACTAGCTGCTTACTAAATCCCGCAAAGGGTCTTTTTTAAACTCAAATCTTAATTAACTGCACAAAACCTATATGATATAAGCATCATTGGGCAGAATAGTATATAACAACCCCAAGTTTAGCTTCACAATCTCCAGTATTATGATATACATGTTCTTGATCTGCTAAAAACCGAGTTGCATCGCCTTCATATAAGGTAAATTCTCTCTCATCAACTCTAACTGTCACTTCACCTTTGTACACGACAATAATCTCAATTGTACCTTTTGGATGAGGTTCAGCATTAATATATCCTTTTGTCTTCATATCCACTTTAAACACTTCATATGGTTTTCCATCTTCATACGTAAAGTAAGGATAAATTTGGCAATTGCCATTATCCTCATCTATGTATGCTACATCTTGAAATCTTAATATTTCATGTTCGTCTTGCTTCTCTTTAACTAATTCAGTAAAACCAACATGTAATCCACTTGCAATCTTCCATACGGTTGCAAGGGTTGGATTTGATTCGCCTCTTTCAATCTGACCCAGCATTGATTTGCTAACTTTCGTAAGACTTGCGACTTTGTCCAAACTTAATCCACGTTCTTCTCTTATCTTCTTAAGATTCTTAGCAAGAATCTGTTGCAGTTCGTCCATTATTGAAATTTAACAGCTGTACCATAGGCAATAACTTCAGCTGCTCCTTGCATGATTGCACTAGATGCATAACGGATATTAACAATACCCTCTGCTCCTAAGCTATTTGCTTCTTCTACCATACGCTTCGTCGCAAGAGCTCTTGCATCATTCATCATATCATTATAAGCAGTTAACTCTCCACCTACTAAAGTTTTTAGAGCACTCAAAATATCTTTACCAACATGTTTAGATTGAATTGTTGAACCTTTTACAATACTTAATGTTTCTAAAGTTTTACCTGAGATATAATCAGTATTTACTAAGACCATCTTTATCCTCCTCGTCAACATCCTGTAATCAAAATTGCTACCATCTCACCCATAGCGATAACGATGAAACGCCCGACAGTAAAACAAGCAAACTAATAACAACAGTTATTAGTTTATTCACTTATTCATCATCTTTAGTCTTAATCACAGGTTCCTTTTTATCTTTGGGTTTAAATCTCTCCATAATATCAGGAACTAAATCAATAAGTTTAGTTAAACTATCTTGGTTCTTAATATTTACAAGTCTCGCATGACCATCTGTTACAACTAACACAGCGCTAGGACTTATCTTTGCACCTAAACCACCAGCTCCTAAATTCTTAGGATCATCCGCTTTTTTACCTTCCGATGCACCTGCTGCTAATCCAAAACTCACATCAACAAGTGGTAAAATAATTGTATTCTCTACGTGAATAGGTTCACCGACTACTGTTTTGGAATTAACAAAACTTTCCATTCCTGACATAAGTGAATCAACATGTCTTTTAAAATTTGAATCCATAATTTCTCCTCCTAGTTTCGAACTTTTTTAATTAAACGTCTCACTCTTTTATCAATGATTACTCTAATTATATAATAAAGCAATTGATAAAGATAGATGTTACCTTTGATTTTAAAACTTCCTTTAACTACTGGTTCATTAAAGTTTGGAATAATATGAATGTTCTTTTTGGTCATAACATAAACTATAGATGTAACTGCTGCAATATAACCTGTAGTAGCCGGATCTTCAAGACCCACTTCCATATCAATCATAACTTTTTTAGGAAGAATCCATTTAATTACTTTTACTAAGTACTTAATTATATGTTTAAGAACACCTTCGTTTTCAGGTTCATGAAGGAATTTCCACATTTCTTTTGCCTTCTCAATCGAATCTTTCTTGTCTTTCTTGTCCTTCTTGTTCTTCTTGTCCTTCTTGTTCTTCTTGTCCTTCTTGTCTTTCTTTTCTTTCTTGCCCTTTTTGTCTTTCTTGTCCTTCTTTTCTTTCTTGCCCTTTTTGTCTTTCTTCTTCGTTTTCTTATTTATGCTATTATCAACATCGCCACTATCCAATGCTTTTTCCGAAGTTTTATCATCCAATAATTCTATATCCTGTGAAGTTGTTTGCGATTCTTGGTCTAACGAAGTTACTAATGGAATATCTGATTCTTCATCCTTAACGATCACTTCACTATCTTCACGATTTGATTCAACAGATACTTCATCAATCTCTTTATTGTTATTTTTAATATTATTATCAATTATTTCTTCTTTAGGTTTTTCTTCTTTAGGTTTTTCTTCTTTAGGTTTTTCACCTTTAGGTTTTTCTTTTTTTAATTTTTCTTTTTTGGGTTTTTCTTTTTTGGGTTTACCGCTTCCTGGATAGACTTTGAACCATAAAATCTTAATTACAGTGACCTTATTATCCTCATCCATTTGATAATATCCATTGATTAACCTAAGTAACCAAGAAAACCTAACCTTCACATTAACCTTTTTATCGAAATTCCCTTGACCTTTGTAACGGAAGGGAACAAATAAAACAATGAGGATTAAAAACAATATCAATCCTAGAATCAAACCGATGATTCTCAATATCCACAATAGAATTAAGCCTATTATTGTTAGCATTTCCCCCTCCTCTCTATTAATTAGTCACTTAATAACAATTAAAAGACTTTCATAACCACTATTTATGTTAATTAAATTCTAAGTACCTAAACAGATTTTCCAAACTCCTTAACCGTATATCTAGATAATAATAAAATCAAAACTATTGAAAGTATAAACCCGATTACAATTAACATAACTGTCTGGAAAAAGAATATTTCGGGTACCATATTAATAAGTATATCTGTTCTAGGATCAAGCATCCATAAATCATTATCAAAGAACACTTCATGAAACATAGTGAAATATTTATTGAAATCAGTTGCAAACAATGCACCTAATGCTCCTATAACGATGAAACTAGTGATAAAGAATAGTTTCAGTTGATTTAACCATTGAATCAACCATTTTCTGCGAGATGCCAACATATATAGCACAACCATTAAAAGTGTAATAGCACTTAAGTCTCTAAATTGCTTTCCTTGTAAGAACAAATTCTTCACATCCGCCATATGCGCTTTCTCACGATCACCAAAAACTTCTTCAAGTTCACCATTGATAGTTTCAGTCATATTAAGGTTATCTCTCTTATCTATAAGGTAATCCATCATTTTATCCGTAACATTCATAAGCCCTTCAACCGACATTTCAGTTGTTTCTTCAATGTTATGATTTTCGTAATGCCATTCAAAGTATGAGTCGTTATATACAATCACCTGCACTACAGTAAAAAGTAATGATACGAATAAAAAAATATCTAAAATCAAGAACCCAGTTATTTGCAAAGCTTTCTTCATGTTAACTCCTTTGATGTTAATAGAAATTGAATAATTGCTGGTTTTTCAATGGGTATATGATCATTTAAGCATTTGTTGATAAAATCAGTAACAAATACTGTGAATTCGGTGTAACTAGTTACTGCACCAACTATAATGAAATCTGTTGTAACTTCATATAATTTCATATAACCATCTAATTCTAGATATTCAAAAAGATTCTCACCATCTTCTTTGATGATAATGACATGTATATCCTTTTTCATTTTTTTATTACCGATTTCTAATTGTTTAGTAATTCTATTGTGATGTATTTTATTAATCGAGTCACTAAAATACATGGATGATACACTCTTCATAACCCATCTCTTTCATTGTTCAAATTTGTTTCATTATATCATACTACTCAATAAAGTCATTTAAATAGCTATAAATATTCTGCATGCTCATAACCTTTTCACCTTTAATCTTACAATTTGATATCGAGCTATATATATGATCATAAATCTCTTGTCCCGTTGCATGTACGATTTGAAATATGCTCATCATAATACTCATGCGACTGCGTCTAATAATACGATCATCATTTGATAACACTTCTTCCATTTGTCCTATCAGGTCATTTTTAATCATATTAAGTTCCTTTAAAGATGATACAGTATCATCTTTTCTATAAGGTCTATCTATGAAATATCCTTCTTTAGTTAATTCGAAAGCAAACTTAAGTTCATTAATCAAAAATGTACGATCAAATTCTTCCAATAGATCTTTATCTTGATCAACATGGTCAATTAACGTATCCACTGTAGTCATAGCTTCTCCAAGAGGTTCGTAATTAAGCTCAACATCTTCAAACACATCCGCTAGAGCAGTTGGCGACCTTTCACCGTTAAGTAATGGTGATACAATCTTGTATACTCTAGATTCTTCAATGTCTAAATTACATAAAACCAAAGCTAATAAATGATTAAGTAACTCAGCAATATCCAATCCTATTTCCAGTATTTCATTCTTTTCCTCTGTTAAATGATATAAGTAGTGATATCCACTATCTTTAGCATTTTGGTCACCCGTAATGAATATCTCTTTAACTTTTTCAATTTCATTAGCGATTTCAGGCGCTATCTCTCCATATCCTTCAGCGAAACGAGGATCAAAGGTTTCTTTAATGATTTGAATATGCTTTTTGACATCAACTGTTGGAATTCCTTTTAACTTATCAAAATACGCATCAACAAATGAGAAAAATCTATTGTTTGTCATTCTCATTGGTAGTTCAGGATATATATACTTAAGATGTTCACGAATATCAGCAGAGTTTTCAGTAGCCATAAGTTGCTCTACAACATTTTGTGAAAAGGCTTCATCTGACTCCATAGAAATCATTTTTTCTTCATTGTAACGTGATTTATAATAAACATTTTCTAGCATTGAAATCTGATCTCCGTAAGCAGTTAATGCTGTGACATGTTCACTAAGTTCATGACGCAAGTCTAAAAGTTCATTAACTGTTGGTAATTGACCTGTTTTTGTGAAGTGTTTCATGAAATCTTCAAATGTTTCTTTGAGTAGATCCATACTGTCACAAGTTAATTTCTCGTGATGCTCATGGTCGTGATGCTCATGGTCGTCATGATCATGGTCGTCATGATCATGGTCGTCATGATCATGATTACAAGACTCATCATGTACATGCCCGATTTCTTCCCCCTGAACGATTTCATCTGATTCTTCATCACCTTGTTCATACTTTTGGTCATACTTAACATAGTCCTCTAAATCAACGTCCAAATCATCTTCAACATCATGATTACGTTCTAAATAGCTGTAATATTTCATCCCAAGAGAATATAAATGAAAATCACAAACTTTTTCATTGCATAACGTAATAAGCTGATTAATATCAGCTAATTCCATATTCTTTTGTTCAATTTTCTTGAGTAATCTTTTGCTTTCATTCATAAACTGATTCATAACTTACTCCTTAATTAATTTTCTATCAATTACAATACAAAGCAAGAATATTATCGAGAGATAAATACTTGTATAAATACTATACTCTCTAATCAATGCCTTGTCAAAATACACATTAACACTATAATAAGTTGGAAATAACTTGGCGATAAATAGGATCATCGGTTGTTGAATGTTAATCGTAAAGAAACTCCCGCTAATTATTCCTATACCAATTATAACACTAGTGCCTAATAAAATATAACTATTTATTCCTCTTATAACATGTAAAAATATATAAACAAAACTACTCATACTAATCACATACATCGTATTGACAAAAATCATAAACAAAGGTGATTTGCCAAAATAGATAGTCAGTATTGTAAACGGTACACTCATCATTAATCCAGCAATAATAATACTAAGCAACTCTGCTGTGTTATTAAACAGTACCGACAACCCACTAATTGAAATTTTTTTATATACTAGAAGTTCTCTATCCTTGAGTATATGTAATCCTTCAAATAATATAAAAAACGCTATAAAAATATAACTGATTCCAATTGTCATTTTTTCTAAAACAATACTTTGATTATAAAATTCTAAATTTTGATTGTTGTCACCTACGAGTTCAATGTTTAAATAGTAATTATCTTCAACACTGTCAAAATTTTGACCTTCTCGATATACTTCATTATAAATATCACTTTTATAATTCTCATCAACAAGCTCTTTGTAACCTAAGTTATAATAACGGCTTGCTATTATCAAACATATTTCGTCAAGAAAATCACCGGACAATATATCCGTCAACATCATTGTAAAATAATTCTCATCTAAATAAACAACTTCAATTAATGATTTCAGATTACCCTCAACTACTTTTTTTTCTGCATTCTCTTTAATAATATAAACAGCTTCAACTTTTTGTTCTTTAACATACGATTCAATCGATGCACTTTCCAACATTACAGCATCAATGAAATGATTTTCTTTTAATCGATCTACAACATACTCAGAAAATTTGCTGTTATCTTCATCAACAATACCAACAGGTATTTTTACGCCTTGATCTACTTGATTATATAATTGCGAGACAAGAATAACTACTAAAAAGGTTATTAACGCATATATGATCCAAAAGGATTTATGGCTGAACATAATCTTTAGCCTCAAGTTTAACAGGTTCAACATTTTATCCATTGCATCGCCCCCTAAGCTTACGTTTGTAGCCATTCACAAGGATTGCTCCACCACTTATCATATATATAAACAAAAGACATTCAATAACAACCAGTCCATTATAAGTCAAACCGCGTTCTAAGAATAGCAAAATTCGAATGACATAATAATTAGGCGTAAACGTTGCAATTGTTTTTAATCCTTCTGGCATGTAATGTATTGGAATTATACTTCCTCCGACAATCGCATTGAAGAATACAAATACACTGGAGAAAAGCAACAATTCTTGTTCCTTTGAAATGAAAAACGTCAATAGCAATGACGTTACAACCGATGCAAACACAATCAAAATTATAAAAACCACTTTTGAAAAATTGTTGAACAAGAATCCCTCTTTTGTAATCAAATCATAGAGAAAGGTCCAGACAAATACAACGACAAGCATTAACATACCATAACTGACGATCTTTGAAGATATATAAGCCGTTAATGATACTCTTGTTATTAATAATCTTTCAAATGCTTGGCTAGACATTTCCTTAAGTAAACTTAACCCACTAAAGAGTGATAATAAGAAGATAAACATGACTGTAATTGAAATGAAATAGTACTTAACCGAAACAACCGAAGGTATGTCTACTATAGGGTTAAATTCATACATGTCAGATCGGCTTAAAACTGTCATAATTAGCTCAACTGATAAAGCATCATTATATTCATAATAGCTTTCTCTATCCACTTGATCTCTGAACACATTATAAAAAGAAGTTACACCTTTTTCAACACTAGTAATATATCTTTCATACCCGACAAAACCATTATATAGAATCATTGTTTTAATCGGATCCTCATTGTTGATTTTTATAGACATAGGCAAATAATCAAAGTACATCAGAGCTTGCACAAAGTTTTCAGGTATTACGATTAATGCATCCAACTCTTTACTCGAAAAACGTTCTTCCAGTTCTGCTTTGTCCCCTTCTACTAATCTGAAAAACTGGGATAATTCTTTTTTACTGGAAAAATCATCAACCAACATTTTACTGAAAATAGTCTCGTCTTCAACGACGACTCCTACGTCAATAGGTTTAATAAAACTTACCTCAACTTCATTCAATTGAAAGTAACCATAAAAACAAACAAAGATAGCCATAGGTAATATGACAAAAAGGCTATTTCTTTTAATATCACGTAATTGTTCTAAGACGTTTTTAACTATTAAAAGCATAAACATTTTCATACCTAGGCTATCTCCTTTATCTAGTTTTATTAATTAGAATCCCGTAGAAAAACTAGATGATAATTTTTCAGCATTCATCATAATCTCTTGGTACATCTCCATCAAATCCACATCATCTAGAGAAGCAAAGTCAATTGCATCACTTGGAAGTCCATCAAAATTAATTTCTTCATCAATTTGCATAACTCCCATTCTGGAATACATTGAAACCTTGAACAGAACATCTAATTCATCAAGGTCATTCATCATGTATCCACCAGCGTCCATGAGCATTTCACTATCAGTAATCGCATCAATAATTGAATCATCTATCATTATTGTTGTTTCCGATCCCATCACATAGTCTTTATTCACTAATATTTTAGATTCTAAGTCGATTTCGCTATAGATATCAGACATAGCCTTTTGCATATCTAAATATTCATCTGTTTCTAATGAATCTTTTGTTTCTTTTATCATGTTCTCATATTCAGCTTCAGTTTTTCCAATAAATTCATCACGTATGTCAATCAATTCAGCTTCAAATGATGGATCCCATTTTTTTATAAAAGAATCTCCTTCAAGATTAGCAGCCAAGTTATAAACATATATGTCTTCTTGCGCAATAGTCGTATCAATGACTTTCGTAACACCTTCGATAATCATTGGCAAGATATTCTCATCTTCAAGCAAGGCCGTCATCAACTTAGTCGACATAGTCATATAATCTGCCATATCGATGTCTAATGTATAAAGTTGGCCTGATAATGATAATTCTTCTGACATTATGTCCATATCTAAAGATTCTTTTGATACATCAACGATTGATTTAGTTAAAAACCCATAGACTAAGTCCTCATATTTAGTCTCATCAATGTTCTTGTATGCCTCATATTGCTTAAAGTCTAGAGATTTAGAATATGCATCAATTGACTCTATAATGCTATCAACATCTATCTCAGGCATTTTATCTTCCTGCACTAAATCATATTTCACAAGTATACTGTTTACATCTTCCCAGTTAAGATAAATCACATCTTTATAAAGAGCCGGAATACCGATAGCTACATGTTCTTCATTCATATGCATAGTAACGTCAATCAGTTCACTGCCATTCATCACAACGCCAAATGTACTTTCTACTTGATGCGCATCTGCATCTGATAAAAACTTATATTCAATTGTTATGCCTTTTATCAGATTTTCAACAACAGCGGCTTCCATAACACCGATTCCATCAATGGTGAACTCATTAAAACCGAATTCTCCAACTATGGCTTTTTGTTTAGCCGTTTGTGTCTTTTGAATAGCATCGATAAGCTTGTCTTCATCTGATTTAAATAATGATTTACCAAATATAACTGCTAAGCCAATTAAACCGATAATCAGAATTGTTAAAATTATAATCAGAGGTAGCTTCGACTTTTTCTTTTTCTCTGTTGTCGGCTCTTCTGTTATTTCGGGTGTAGACAACTCTTCTGTTACCTCAGTTGTAGTCGTCTTAGTAGCTATGTCTGCCTCTTTATTTATGAGTGCTGTCCCACATTCTTGACAAAAAAGTGAGCCTTCAATATTGTCATGATTACACTTTGTACACTTCATGTTCTCTCCTCCAAATACTTTAATATATCAATGAGTAGTAATATTTTTTTTAAAATAAAAGGTGATTGTAAATACAATCACCTTTTATCTACTTCATTATGTTAACTCAAATTTGATTACTTATCAACATTAAGCTTAATATCTCCAAAAAGTCCTGAAAGACTTGTTGTTGCTTGTTCGTCTGTTTGATAGTCTTTAATATTAACATTAAAGTTTTCTTGAGCACCATCAACTTCAGCATCTAACTTCATAGTAAGCTTAAGTTTTTTCTCTTTTGCGTCAATTCCAAGGACTTTAACTGAAACTTTGTCCCCTTCTTTAACTTTTTCTGATGGGTGATTAATTCTTTCTTTGCATATTTGTGAAATATGAACTAGTCCTTCAATACCAGGAATAACTTCAACGAAAGCACCAAAATCAAGTACACGTTTAACTGAACATTCTTCATAAGTTTTACCAATTTGAAGACTTTCATTCGTTTCATTCCATGGATCATCTTTAGCATCTTTCATGCTAAGTCCAATTTTCTTTTTGTTCTTGTCAACATTTATAACTGTTACAGTTACTTTTTCGCCTTCTTTAACTACATCTGAAGGACTAGCAACTTTTTTCCAGCTAAGTTCGCTGATATGAACAAGGCCATCAACACCACCGATATCAACAAAAGAACCAAATGCCATGTTCTTCTTAACTGTACCAGTAAATACATCGCCTTTTTTAATTGTATCAAATAAAGCGTCTCTCTTAACTGCATTTTCAGCAACCTCAATAACTTTATGAGAAACAATTACTCTATTCTTCTCACGATCAAGTTCCATTACTTTCACTTTCAATGTTTGACCATTGAACTTTGTAAAGTCTTCAACAAAAGTTGTTGTAATCATTGAACCTGGCATAAATGCTCTTGCTTGTAATACTTTACAAACCAAACCACCTTTTACAGCTTCAGTGACAACTGCATCAACTATTGTTCCAGCTTCCATAGCAGCTTCAAGGTTATCCCATGCTACTAATTGTAAAGCTTTTTTGAGAGATAATAGAACATTTCCGTCTCCGTCATCTTTTTTAACAACTTCAGCTTTAACTTTATCACCGACTGCGAATTGAGAAGTTAATGGATGTTCTGCATCTGCTAATGTTTGATTAACAGGTACGATACCGTCAGCGATATAACCAAAGTTAATTAAAACTTCTGTTTCAGTCACGCTAATAACTTCACCTTCTACAATTTCACCTGAACGAAATTGTCTCATAGATGAATCTAGCATGTCTTTATAGTCATCCATTGTTTCTTCTGCTTCAGTAACCGTTTCTTTTGCTACAACCTCTGTAACTGTTTCTTCAACTGTTTCTTCAACTGTTTCAACTACAACTTCTTCAACAGCTTCAGCTTTAACAGCTTCAACTTCAACAGCTTCAACTTCAACAGCTTCAACCGCTACCTCAGTAACAACAGTATCTTCAGTCGTAACCTCTTCCACAACTACCTCAGTTTCTACTACATTTGTTTCATTATCGATTTTTACATTTTTATTATCCATTTTAAACATCCCTTCGTATAATTCTGCATCACTTTTATTCTACCTCATTTCCGACCATTTGTGAAGTCCTTTTATTAAATTCTATCTTTCTTCTCTGAAATAAGGCACACTTAACCCCTTTGGAGGTCCGTTTTCTTTGCTTTTTCGCATAGAACTGATGATTAACACGACAATTGTCACAATATATGGCAATGCATCCAATAAATTTTGTGAAATATTAAATTGCTGCAATCTGAAGCCAATAATACTTAAACCACCAAATAGTAATGAACCAAAAATTGCTTTTATTGGATTCCAAGATACAAATATGACTAATGCGATAGCAATCCATCCCCTCCCCGCTGTAATGCCGTCCTGCCATTGTGGAACGTCTACCGTTGCCAAATATGCACCACCAAGGCCGCAAAGCGCTCCACCCATAACAACGTGAACATATTTATATAACGCAACATTGATTCCTGATGCATCGGCTGCAGAAGGATTTTCACCAACTGCAGTCAGATGTAATCCAATTCTAGTTTTATAAAGATAAACTCCGAGAAGAATCGCAATAGTATAACTTCCATATATGAAATAATCATGTTCAAACATAATCGGTCCTATAAAAGGAATATCACCAAGGATAGGTATTTTCTTAGGTTCAAAAAAAGTTATGAAGGAATCACTCATTTTCTTACCAACAAATCTTGTGCCAATGAAACTTGAAAGCCCTGTCCCAAAAATTGTTAATGTCAACCCTGAAACAACTTGATTGGCACGAAGAGTAATCGTTAAGAATCCATAAATCAAACCTCCAAATCCTCCAGCCATTGCGGCTGCAATAACGGCAAGTATGGGTGAGTCCGTACTATACCCTGCCCCAAACCCAGCCACAGCTCCAAGTAGCATCATTCCTTCAACACCTAAGTTTAGGTGGCCCGCTTTTTCTGTCATTAACTCACCTAGCGTAGCAAGCAATAAAGGTGTTGCTGCAATAACCATTGCTACAAAAAAACCACTAATCATTAAGAACAACCTCCCTTTTATTTATACGTACGATTCTATATTGAATAAAGAATTCACTTCCAATTACAAAAAACAGGATAAGTGATTGTAATAAATCAGCAGCAGATTGAGGAATTTGAAAGGCAGTTTGGATAAAGCTTCCACCTTTTATCATCGCTGCGAACAATATGGATACCGGAATAATAATTGAAGCTTTAAGTCCAGACAACCACGCCGTAATAATGGCTGTATATCCATAACCCGAGGAAACACCTGTTGTTAACGTTTGATTCACACCCGACACTTCCATCATGCCGACAATCCCACAGATACCACCACTTGCAAAAATAGCAGAAATGATGATTTGCTTAACATTCATTCCAGCATATCTGGCAGTATCCAGGCTTTCACCAACAACACTTATTTCAAATCCTTTTTTCGTTTTTGCTAAAACAACGGAAACAATAACAACGATGACAATCGCTATAATCCAACCAATATGTAGTCCGAAAACTTTTGGTAGAATGGCTGAATCTTCAAAGTTCGCTATTTTAGGAAAACCCAAACTGTTTGGATCTTTCCAAGGACCATATTGCAGATATGTAATCCACTTAATAGCAATATAGTTGAGCATCAATGTGATGATAGTTTCATTTGTATCAAATTTAACTTTTAGCAATGCGGGAATAAGTGACCAAATACCACCACCAATAAATCCAGCAACAAACATTAAAGGTAATAACAACCATTTAGGTAAGGTCGAATAGTTCAGGGCAAAATAACTGGCAGCATAAGCCCCCATAAGTATTTGCCCTTCTGCTCCTATATTCCAGAATTTCATTTTAAAAGCAATCATGATACCAATGGACGTTACGATTAACGGTATCGCAATCGTTAATGTATCTTTGATTCTAAAAGCCGTTCCAAATGCTCCAACAATCATTGATCCGAACACCGAGAAAGGATTGTGCCCCATAAGCGCGATAAACACACTTGCAGTAAGTATGGATAATATGACCGCATTTCCACGGATTAGCCCCGCCTTTAAGTTCGTCATATCACTACGTTTAGTCATTCTCATTGACAATCTCCTCCTGCATTCCGCCTGCCATCATTAGGCCTATGTCTTCTTTCGTTGTTTCAGATGCAATAACATTGCCTGTTATGACACCGTCACACATAACAATGATACGATCGCATAATTCAAGAAGAACGTCTAGATCTTCCCCAATGAAAAGTATACCTACACCTTTTTCCTTTTGTTTATTAATCAAATCATAAATTGTGTGTGAAGCTCCAATATCTAAGCCTCGAACGGCATATGCAGTAATGAGAACATGAGGATTTGTATCTATTTCACGGCCAATAAGTACCTTCTGAATATTGCCGCCTGATAATTGTTTAACCGGATGATATATGCTTGGAGTTTTTATATCTAATCGTTTTATCATTTCGACGCATTGTGCTTCAACGGGTTTTTTCTTGATAAGAAAGCCCTTTTGATCATGATGCGCTTTTAGCAAAAAGTTATCTACCATATCCATAGAAGCAACTAATCCCATACCTAACCGATCTTCAGGTATAAAACTCATGCTGATGCCCTTTTTAATTATACTTCTTGGCGTAGATCCAACAAGATTTTCACCTTGATATAATATACGACCACTTTCAACAGGATATAATCCTGCAATGGACTCACAAAGCTCTTTTTGTCCACTTCCGGATACCCCTGCAATTCCCAACACTTGACCTTCAACTATATCAAGAGATAAATCCGAGAGAACATGCACTCCCATATCGTCTTTAGCCCATAAGTGCTCTATCCTAAGAACTGCTTCACCTGGTTCAACGTCAGGTCGATCAATGGATAGATTGGTAGCACTTCCTACCATAAGATCCGTCATTTCTTTGGGTGACGTTTTTCTTGTGATAAGTGTCCCTACCGTTTCCCCTTTTCGAAGAACAGTTACTCGATCTGAGATTTCCATAACCTCATTTAATTTATGAGTAATAATAATGATGGCACAACCCTCTTCAGCCATATTTCGCATTATTTGAAACAGTTTTTTTGTTTCCTGTGGCGTAAGAACTGCTGTTGGTTCATCCATTATTAGAATATCCGCACCTTTATATAATACTTTTAATATTTCAACACTTTGTTTTTCACCTATACCCATTTGATAGATCTTCTTGTTCGGGTCAACGGGTAGACCGAATTGTATAGCAACCTTTTCGATTTCTTTAGATATCTTTTTGTAATCAATGAAAAAACTGCCTTTCATACCCATAATGATATTCTCAGTGGCAGTTTGTACATCAACAAGTTTTACATGTTGGTGAATCATTCCGATTCCATTTTCAATTGATTCTTTAGGGCTAGAAAATGATGTTTCTTTTCCGCGAATAAAAACAGAACCGCCGTCAGGCTTATAAATGCCTGACAGCATGTTCATCAGTGTGCTTTTTCCGGCTCCGTTCTCGCCAAGTAATGCGTGAATTTCACCTTTCTTCACTTCAAAGTTTACATGATCATTTGCCTTAACTGAACCAAACGTTTTGCTGATATTCAGCATTTTTATATAAACATTCTCGTCCATTACGGCTCCTTAGGTTTAGTTTCAATTATTCGATGTTGCCTTCAACGCCTTCGACAAACCAGTTCATACCAAGCATTGCACCATCATCTAGCGATTCTCCAGCTGCAACTTGAACGTCGCCGTTTTGATCTTTGATTTCACCTGAGAACACTTCGAACGTTCCATCTTCGATAGCGTTTCTAGGGCCTTCAATAGCTGTTGCCGTGTCTTCTGTTGCTGACGGGTATAAATCAGCCAAAGTAACGATTCCATCCTTCATACCACCCCAATATGAATGTGATTCAAATGTTCCATCCATAACTGCCTGTACTTGATCAATATAATATCCTGACCAGTCCCAGATTGCTGAAGTCAAGTTAGCTTCAGGAGCCATAGAATTCATATCCGTGTTATAGCCTATTGAAAACGCATCACGCTCAGCAGCCGCTTGTTGTGGTCCTGCCGTATCTTGATGTTGTGCAATGACATCCGCACCATTATCTAGCATAGCAATAGCAGCTTCTTTTTCTTTAGCAGGATCATACCAAGTTGATGTCCAAACAACTTCAACAATAACATCCGGGTTTACTGATTGCGCTCCAAGAGTAAATGCGTTAATGCCACGAATTACTTCTGGAATAGGAAATGCTGCAACGTAACCAATTCTATTTGATTCGGTTTTCAGACCAGCTGCGATACCTGTTAAGTATCTTGCTTGGTAAATTCTACCAAAGTAGTTAGCCATGTTATCTGTTGTTTTGTAACCTGAGCAATGGAAAAAAGCAACATCCGGGAATTCTGAAGATAGTTTTTCCACATAATCCATGTAACCAAAGCTAGTTGCAAAAATCGCTTTAGCTCCTTGATCTATCATGTTTCTCATTTCAGATTCAACTTCTTGGCTTTCTGGAACTGACTCTTTATAAAGAGTTTTAACTCCCAGTGCTTCTTCAAGAGCTAGACGTCCTTCGTTATGTGCAAAAGTCCATCCACCGTCTCCTATCGGACCAACAAATATAAAGCCAACCGTCATGTCTTCTGGAGCAATAATAGTCTTAACTTCCTCAACTGCATCCGTAGTTTCCGTTTCAGATTGTGACTCATCTCCACCTTCTGCTTTATCATCTGCACCACATGCAGCTAATGATAATACCATTGATAAGATCAATAATAGTGATAATAATTTTTTCATGATTTTCTCCTTTTAATGTATGTATGTGCGTAGGTAGGTAGGTAGTAATGCGTTACAAGTATTTATAAAAAGCGGATTTCTCCGTCCTTCATACGATCTACAATAGCTAATGATTCGACATGAATTCCTTTAGCTCTTAGTTCTTTTCCTCCATTTTGGAACCCTTTTTCAATGACTATTCCAACGCCTGCCAAAGATGCTCCTGCTTGTTCAATAAGATTTATCAAACCTTCAACAGCTTGACCGTTTGCCAAAAAATCATCAATGATTAAAATTTGATCATCTTTATTTAGATATTTTTTTGAAATATGAATATCATATGTTTCTTGTTTAGTAAAAGAAAAAACAGGGTAAGTATAAGTTTCTTTATCTAAATTACGGCTTTGAGTTTTTTTGGCAAATACTACTGGAACGTTAAAAGTTAACGCAGCAAGTGTAGCGATTGCAATCCCAGATGCTTCAATTGTAACAATTTTTGTTATTGGTTTTTTAGCAAATCTTATTCTAAACTCTTCTCCCATCTTATACATAAGTCTTGCATCAATTTGGTGATTAAGAAAAGAATCAACTTTCAATACTTCTTCAGTCAATACGTAACCATCTTTTAGAATACGTTCTTTTAAAGCTTTCATTGTTACTCCTTTTTACTCGATTAATATCATCGAAATAGAACTTGAATTAATTTAGAAACAATTTATTTAACATTTCAGGAACTGGTATTTTCTGGACATCTAGTTTTTCATTCTAAGAAATCATCACTTTTAAAACCAAAAAAAACCCTGCACTTGGCAGAGTTTAACGCATCTTTATTTGTAATCAACTACTATATCCATACTATTATGTTCAAAGTTATCTACGTTTAGACACTTGAAATCAGGGCCTTTGTTCAACAAAAAATTTATGATGAACAATGACTTTCCAACAACTCATAATATTACAATACATAATTTTACAGTGGTGATGATTAAACTCGTAGCCTATAACTATTTAAGGTAGTTTGTAGATACTTTTGGCCCATATTGCCAAATTTATACGAGTACTATTAAATTTTCCTGAATCATTAATGAATTATAATGGATGAAGCTATATAAAGTCAAGATAGAATTACGCAAACAATAAAAGGGCGTATCAAAACGCCCCTTTACATTTGAATAATCATACACGTTTTTGTAATTATTATCACTCACCTAAACTATCGTTTTTGTTTAGAAGAACTTTCATTCCACTATTCATTGCTTCACTTGTACTTTCAACATATGGTTTATCGAACCATTCCTTGTTAACAAATCCGAATTCCAATTCATTGGAATCCTGATAATAAACACGGAGTGCACGAACTGATTCAAACTCTTCTAGGTTCATACTTAATAAGGGTCCAAATGTTTTGACCCAACTAGTATTCTCCAACCATTTTTCCGTGTCATCTGCAAGAATTATAAAATCAATATCTGAGTCAATATTCTCATCTTCTCTTGCATAGGACCCAATCAACAGAACAACTTGCACATCCTCTTGTTTCTCAAACCAGCGAGTTACCTCATTAATCTTATCTCTTCCTAACTGAGTTGGTGCATAATCATGAATCGGATCATAACTTGTATCACCACCAATATTCTTAATATTCTGATGGGTCTGATGTTCAAAGTCAGGGACATAATGATTTTTCTTATTCTTAAGCATACTAACCTCCATATTGCTTCTAAGTAGACATTACTTCATAAGTATAGTATATAGACAATATTTGTGCAATATTTTTTTCAAAAGTCTTCTAGTAGAGGACACTTTTTAGAAAAAAATCTAGTATAATACATTTATCACCTGAAAACCACTTAAGGAGGCAACGATGAAATCACCAAAATCCTATTCCAAGGAAAAATACACCCATCTCATACTTAAAGGTAAAATGAATGATCCACTTTTTAGATATCCGTCAGATTATGATAAATTTCTGAATTTTCTACAAATCAAACAGAATCAATATATGTTTAAGTTGATTTGTTATAACATCTTCGATAATTATGTTCATCTAATTATTGCAGAATCAACTAGAGGTACAATATCATCAATTGTTCACGGTTTAACTTTACTATATACGAAGTATTACCAGCTTAAATATGATTATAACGGTTCAATTTTTGCAACGGGGTATCAAAAGGAAATAATAACAAATAGCAAAGAGCTAATCTGTAGAACTAGATTTATCCATCA
>Ga0314774_1000464_pt1 | contig 32881 bp, 27 predicted proteins | sample MetaGCBIA2018_FD_204515 | JGI IMG/M metagenome (GOLD analysis project Ga0314774, IMG submission 204515) | Cryopeg brine microbial communities from Beaufort Sea near Barrow, Alaska, United States - CBIA 2018 | ecosystem: Environmental > Aquatic > Marine > Coastal | place: USA: Alaska | collected... | reverse complement strand
AAGGTCTTAATCTGGTATGGAAGGTCTTACCCTAGGCCTGGTCACAAGATCTCTCTGTCCTTTTACTAAGCGTCCCTAATAAATTCTCCACTTCTGGAGAACACTTTCAACATATAAGGCCTGGTCGTTTCGAAAATTGGGGTAAAACGGCAGGGGAAAACCAATCCATATGGACATGCCCTTAATGAAGGGCCTATTTATGATGATGGTGCGGAACCAACGACATTGAGATTAACTGCCATTTATTCACAATTTTTGGACGATTTAGATGTACTCTACTGACTTCAATATCCCATCTGAAAATACACCACCATTCAAAGCGAATCCACTTAAATACAATCATAGTTACGACTGATTAGTGGTTAGATAACGTCTAAAATCATCGGCTGATAACGGCTTGCTAAAATAGTAACCTTGAATTTGATCACAGCCCTCATCTTTCAAAAATGCTAGCTGCCCCTCAGTTTCAACGCCCTCAGCAATCGTCTTTAGCCCCAAGCTACTAGCTAAGCTAATAATGGCTTTTACAATGGCTTTGTCTTCATCATTATTGGTTAACCCTCTTACGAATGACTGGTCTATTTTGACTTTCGATGCATTAAGTCTTTTCAAGTAACTCAATGATGAATAGCCTGTTCCAAAATCATCAATGGCTATTTTTATTCCTTTAGCAGTCAATTTCGACATCATTTCTATTGCCATTTCCGCATTGGCCATTGCCACGCTTTCGGTTAACTCTAGCGCCAAATTCTCAGGAGAAACATTTATTTCCTCAATAACTTTCATCACCTTCTCTGGTAAATCAATCTGCTGAAAATCCACCGCAGACAAATTAACCGCCATAATAAAGGGAGCATGACCTTGATCCAGCAAACTCTTCAAGTACTGAAGAGCCGTACGCAATACCCACTGGCTTAAAGCTAGAATTTGACCGCTTTGCTCTGCCACTGCAATAAATTCAATGGGTGAAATAACCCCAATTTCGGGATGAGTCCAACGAAGAAGGGCTTCTGCTCCCACTATACGGCCTGTTTTTGTACAAACCTGAGGCTGGTAATTTAGGGATAATTCATTACGTGACAGGGCCGTTCGCAATGCATTTTCAATAAGCATTAATCGTGAAGCTCTCTGCTGCATAGTATGAGTAAAAAATCGGTAGGTATTGCGGCCATCATCCTTCGCTTGATACATAGCAGCATCCGCATTCTTTAATAAAGAAGCGACATCCTCGCCATCTTGAGGGTATACCGCCACCCCAATTGATGGGGTGATAAATAACTCATAAGCTCCAATTTTTATTCGTTTAGAAACCTCATTTAGAATTTTTTCGGCCACATGAGATGCACCAGCTTCCCCGACACCAGGCAGCACCACAATAAACTCATCACCACCTTGTCGAGCCAAGGTATCTTCAACGCGCAACAGACCCGACATACGATTGGCAACATCCACCAACAACTCATCGCCAATATGATGCCCTAAGGTATCATTCACATTTTTAAAGTGGTCTAAATCAATAAACAATAACGAGACTGGCGCTTTACTTCGATTTGCCGAACTAATGGCATGATCCAATCTATCCATCATTAATTGTCGGTTTACTAAATTGGTTAAGGAGTCGTAGTGCGCTAGACGTTGAATTTTCTCTTCATCTTCTTTTATCTTAGAAATATCACTAAAAATAGCGACATATTCAGAGACCTGCCCTAAATGATTCAAACCTTTGCTTATCGACAACCACTCAGGATAAATCTCTCCGTTTTTGCGACGATTCCAAATTTCTCCTTGCCAAAAACCTTTGCTCTTAAGGTTATCTGAAACGATCAGATAAAATTGTTCAGAATGTTTACCTGATGACAATAACTTGGGATTGTTACCTAAGGCTTCTTCTGCACTAAAACCACTAATGTCTGTAAATGCCTGATTGACCATTACAATATTCTGATCAGCATCGGTAATCATTATGCCCTCTCGACTCTGCTCAAAGACTTTAGACGCCAACACAACTTGAGCGAGAGTCTGTTTTTGTTCGGTAATATCGGTCATAAAACCATGCCATAAAATAGAGCCGTCTTCTTTCTCTGGCATAGAATCACCTGATAACCAACGAACAGATCCATCTTGAAATTTTACGCGGAATTCTTTATGCCAAACCGTCATACTCTTTGCTGAGGCTTGAATTGAAAGAAGCACATCATCAAGATCCTCTGGATGAATAACTTCATAAAAACTTGATGCATCGCTATAAACTTCTTCCGGAGTGAGGTGTAAAATCTCTTTCATGGCATTACTTGAAAATGGAAAACTGGTACTCCCATCGGGTTTCATACGGAACTGGTAAACCACCCCTGGCAATCTGTCTGTTAGTTTAAAGAGTCGGTCATAAACCTCTTCACGCTCGACCTCTGACAGCAATTGTTCTTTTTTGTGCGCAAAGCTATCTAATGCAAAACCTATATTGGTGCACATCTCTAATAGCAGATTTTTTACTGGGCTATCAAAGACATGAAGCACATCGGAATAAAGACTTAACGCACCAATTACTTTACCTTGGCAATGGATTGGTAAAGATGCAGAAGCATTCCAACCAAACTGCTCGCCTTTCAGATGCCATTCTTGGGTACGAGGATCGTGCTGAAAATCTTGACATCAATAGGGATTATTTTCTCGTATAGCAACCCCAGTGGGTCCTTGTCCTAAAATGGAAGTTTCATCCATTGTGACTTCTAAACCTTGCAAATAATCCGTATGGCTACCTGAAAACGCTACAGGGGTAATGATCTTGGTCGATTGATCAACCAAACCAATCCACGCCATCTTGAATTCACCCACTGAAACGGTCGCTTGGCAAATACTGTCAAATAAGACCTGTTTATTATCACATCGAACAATCGCTTCACTGGTTTCACTCATCACCGCATAAAGCTTGGTTAAGCGTTTTAATTGCATTTTCGTCTGTTTCTGTACTGTGATATCTCGAGCAACTCCTAACACGCCTATGACCTTACCGGAACCATCTCGCATGGGTGTTTTAATCGTCGAGAAGAGTCCTTTATAGCCGTCATCAGCAAACGTTAGCCATTCCTCATTTTCTGTAGGATGGTCTTGCTGCATCGCATTCAAATCATGCTTACGGAAGGAGTCTGCCGTCTCGACATCAACAAAGTCATAATCGGTTTTGCCAAGAATATCTTGTTCCAGAGCGCCAAAAAACCGTTCAAACATCGGGTTACAATTGAAATAGAGGCCGTTTAAATCTTTAAGCCAGACTAAATCAGGAATAGTATCAATCAATGAATTCAGATGATTTTGGTTGCTTGAGCTCTGATTTGCCACTGCTTTTAATGCGGTTAAATCTTGAATATTGGCCAAAATAACACGATATCCATCAAAGCCCCGCTGCAAAATTTTTTTTATAACCTGTACAAACATCAAAACCCCAAAAAGTTGTCAACACACCGTAACACTAAAATAAGTTTGATTAATTATTATTAATCCAGAATAACCTTTAAAAAAAGCTCCATTTTCAAAACTACATAACACACTAATTAAAGATAATGAAAGGTATAAACAGGTTGATTGACAATATTTAGACGAACATAGACCCAATATAATTCACTTATTAGCATTAGAAATACAAGCTTTACAATATGCTTCTAGAGATGAATTAGAACCGGCAACATTCTGCTTAACACTCCTTAAGACCAAAAGCGATGCCTAAAGCAATATCATCAAAGCCTTGCTGTAAAGCAAATAGACGGTCAACTCCCAAGGCCACGCCACTGCAATCGGGTAAGGGCTTGTTTTTTAACGTGGTCAGTAACTGCTCATCTAAAGGTACGGGCGTGAAGCCCAATTGATGACGTTCCTTTAAGGATTCATTAAAACGCGCTCGATACAATTCAACATCGGCCAGTTCATGATACCCATTGGCTAGCTCCATGCCATTGATAAAGAGTTCAAAACGTTCTGAAACCAAAGGATTCTCTACAGAAATTTGCGCTAATGAGGCTTGATTGGCGGGAAAGTGATACAAGAGGGTCATAGCCGGCAAACCGTCTTGAATACCTAATTGAGACTCTATCACTTCGGTCAGCACCAGCTGTTCCCACAAAGCCTTATCCTCAGCATCTACGCCGACAATTTCGGCAATACCATGCTGTTGCAGGCAGGCCTGGCAACTTTCTGCCGAAGCCGTCAAGATATCCTTTATCCCCGCATACTTGGCAAAGGCTTGTTGATAGCTAAGTCGTTCAATCTTTAAAGGCTGATTTAAGATGGTATTAATCAGAATCGCAACTTCATCCATTAATTCAAACATGGAAAAATCAAGTCGATACCACTCCAGCATCATAAATTCGACCTGATGCCTTGGACTCAGATCACCGTCACGAAACACCTTACCCAGATAAAAAATATCGCCACTGCCTTCACAGAGCAGTCGCTTCATTGGGTATTCAGGTGACGTTGGCAGATAAAAGGTTTGGGGATCGCGCTCTCCAGGAACCTGTACTAAGGTACTTAAAGCCGACAGATGAACATCCGGCACGCCACCGGCAGAGAGCATAGGGGTATCGACCTCGATGACAGATCGGGCATAAAAAAACGCCCGTAACTGTTGAAGCAGTTGCGAGCGTTTAATTAACATGGAACGTTTTGAGTTCGAACTCATCTATTCAACTATTCCCGTTCCAAGTTCATTAGGAGACTAAAGCGATTACTTAGCACGTGAGATGTACTCACCCTTTTCGGTATTCACAATGACCATTTCGCCAATCTGAACGAATAGTGGAACCTGAACTACAGCACCCGTTGATAGGGTCGCAGGTTTACCACCGCTTCCAGCAGAATCACCTTTTAGACCAGGATCGGTATCCGTCACTTCTAAGGTGATTTGTTTTGGTGGTGTCACAGCAATTAGCTGACCGTTAAACAGAGTCACCATACACTCGTCTTGCTCAACTAACCATTTCTTAACGTCTGCAACGGCCGCTTCAGCCGCTTGGAATTGCTCAAACGTCTCTGGATCCATAAAATGCCAGAAATCACCATCGGTATATAAATACTGTAACGAGGTTTCAACTATATCCGCAGCTTCTACTTTTTCATTCGATTTAAAGGTTTTTTCGACTAACTTACCCGTTACAAGGTTACGATATTTAACTCGGTTAAAGGCCTGACCTTTACCTGGTGAAACCTGTGTATTTTCAACCATCGAACATGGTTGTCCATCCATTAAAAACTTTAAACCGCCCTTAAACTCTGTTGTGCTGTACGTTGCCATATCTTTACCCGAATGCTTGTCATAGAATATAAAATTGTAATTTGGGTATTCTAACGTAAACTTTAAAATATTTACAGCGGTCTATTTTGAATCCCGATAAAACTTACTAGCAATGACAAGTATCCCCTATGCCTCAAACTAATAAACCTGAAACCAAATCCATAAACCAATTTTCCGTAAAAGAGTTGTGTCAAACACTGCAAATAAGTCCGTTAGAAAGTGGTGCTCTCACGCAGAGCGAATTCCCTCTCAAAATCCCGGCTGACTTTTTAGCGCAGATTGAAATTGGCAATCCTTTAGACCCGTTGTTAAAACAGGTGTTGCCGGTGTTAGCTGAAACCAATCAAGTAGCAGGTTTCACTCTTGATCCAGTGGGCGATTTAAACAACAACCCTACCCCCAGCTTGATTCACAAATATCATGGCCGAGTTCTACTGATTGCCAGTCCAAAATGCGATATACACTGTCGCTACTGTTTTCGCCGCCACTTTCCTTATGAACAGCAGATTAATCAACGCCACTGGCACAAAGCCTTAGAGTTGATTAATCAAGATAAGAGCATTCATGAAGTCATTTTGAGTGGCGGTGATCCAATGAGTTTGTCGGAAAAGGCATTGGTGAATTTAATCGAAAAGATTGAACAGATTGCACATATTAAAACCCTCAGGATTCATTCAAGAACACCGGTCGTTGCGCCGAGTAAAGCGCCTAATAAATTATTGCTGGAGTGGGCTAAACAGAGTCGTTTAAATAAAGTATTAGTAGTGCATTGTAATCACGCCAATGAACTCAGCGATCAGACCGCTCAGCTCCTTCAGCAATACCGCACTGCGGGCTTTCAGCTACTTAATCAAACAGTTTTATTAAAAGAGGTGAACGACAAACCCGAGATTTTAATCGATTTAAGTCATGTCTTATTTAATCAGGGTGTTTTGCCTTACTACCTGCACCAACTCGATAAAGTACAAGGGGCTGGCCATTTTGAAGTGTCTGATTTAGACGCGCTTGAATTGCATGAAGAAATGCGCCAGAAGCTACCTGGTTACCTTCTGCCTAGATTGGTTAGAGAGATTGAAGGCCAACCTTATAAGACGCCTCTGTAAAGCATAAAAACGCTAAAATGCGCTACAAAAACAAAAGTGACCAGGCCTGGTCACTTTAAAAACTTTTCACTTAAAATCGTATTTCTCTTTAAAGCCACAAGAAGCAGAACACTTTGGAAACCACTCTGGTGCGGTATAGAAGTTTTCATTTACGACTTTTAAGATTTGTTCTCGATAGAGTCCATAATTAAAGTTTTTACCTTCCACTAAATAGTAAGTAACCTCGTCAGTTATCTGCAGTGTCTCTACCGCTAGATTCTCAAAGAAAGGTCTCATCTTTTTAATCTCTTTCTCGTCGGTCACAAACACCTTGAGATCTTGTCCTGCCATCGCTTTAAAATCTGTTTTCTTATCGTCTTCACGGCCAAATTTAGAGACACTCATAAAGACGTGAATATCGTCATTTTGGCAGTGATAAGACAAGGCTGACTGACTACTGTAACCCAAGGTAAAAAAGGTCGACTTTGGCAGCAAAGCGCAGACTTTTTCTGGCTGGGTATAAACCGCCACATGATGTTTTTGTGTGGCGGGAATCAATTGATTGACAAAGCCTAGAGCGATTAACAGAGTAATGCCTATGACGACAGAACTGTAGCCATTAAAGAGATAAAGCGCCTCTAACTTTTGTTGCGGTAATAATGCATACAACACATATAACAAGGTGACCGCTAATAGAGGCCAATGCAGGCCGACTGGGTTGGTCAAGCTGACCAGCAGTAAAACCGATAGCAGTGGCAAACTTGCAAAAAGTACTTGTCGCATCACCGGCAATAAAGTCAGATCCTGTGCTCTTTTGGCTTGCTGGGCTAAATAATAGAGGCCCAATGGCGAGAGCAAAGCGATTATCATCGCTATATAACTTACAATATTATCGATTTCGAAAGTGCTTTGAGTGGTGCGAGAAAAGAAATTAAAGAGAATATTATTCCAACAATGCGTGGCGTTAAAGTAGAGATTCTCGGCAACAAACAGTAGAACAATCACTACCATTAGGCTGATGAGTTTCCAACCATACTGCTTGATGTAAATCAGACTATAGGCAAACAGCCCCAATAACATAAAGACGGCGAAATATTTCGATAGAAATGCCATGCCTAAAAACAGGCCAGCTAATAATGCATTAACAACGGTGGGCTGTGCGAGGGTTTTGGCGTAATAGAAAAAACCTAATACCGAGAAGAACACCAACACCGTATCATTGGCGGTGACCACAAACATCAAAGAGATTGGAGAGACTAAAAAAGCCATAGCCACATAGAAGGCTGTGGTTTGCTCAACTTTAGGGTGCAGTCGTAGTGTTTGGTAAAGCAAAAAGGCAATCGTTATGGCTGCGAAAAAAGCAAAGGATCGGTAGACCACTAAATTATCCGCAATACCACTCAATAGATAAAGCACCCAACCCACCGCTGGTGGATGATCATAATACCCCAGCGACAACTCTTGTCCCCAGAGAATGAAATAGGCTTCATCCCCTGTAAGTGGCACAAACCACAACAAGGCTATCTTCAAGCCCATAAAGGTCAGCAATAACCAACGTTGCTGTAATGTGAGTTTGGAAAAGAGTGATCTTAATGGATTAAAGTACGACAAGAGAGAGCCTTTTTAGCGATCGGTATAGAGCGGTTATTTGTAAAGTTTTACAAAATGCCTGCCACTATTTAATTAAAAAACCAGATGAACAATATAAGCCGTGACTATGCCGACGACAATACCGCCCAAAATTTCTAATTTGCTATGCCCCATACGCTCACGAAGGTCCGGCAGGTCACTGTCTTTATTCAACAAATTAATCGATTTTGCCTGTTTTCCGATTTGATTACGTAAACTGTTCGCATCTAACAACACAATAAAAGCCAATGCGCTCGCAACTCCGAATGCTGGATGTTCAAAGCCTTCTTTAAAAGCAATCAAAGCCACCATGCTGCTGACAATCGCACTGTGGGTGCTGGGCATACCACCATAACCAATCAAGCCAAAAGCCAACTGTTTGGCTTTAATACTATTAATGACAAATTTACTCGAACCGGCCACCAGCCAAGCGAAAAACGGCATTATCAAATAAGAAATATCCATATTCAATTCCATTTAAAAACCCCCAGCAGGCCAGAGCGACCAAATGCATACGCCGATCCAAGCCGCGACGGTTAACAATAACTGCTTATCGTTTATGAGGGCTTCGGTGGGTGATTCACCCTCCCCCTGCATTTCACTGAGATACCAATAACGGAACAGACCAAACAGTACAATCGGAATAGTCACAATAAGATCTGGATGCACATTCATGACAAACAAACTGTAGAACAGTAAAGCGCCGGTTGCGGAAATCTCAGCATAACGGTCAATCAAGGAGACGGAATACAAGGCTAAAACCTTACGACCTTGCTGATTGGTCTGTAACAGTTCCTGACGGCGTTTTATCGAAGCTAAAAACAGCGCTAAACACAAGGTCGTGACAAACATCCAAGAGGAGACGGGCACAGAGACCGCCATCGCCCCCGCATAGACTCGTAAAACAAAACCGATGGCAATGGTAAAAATATCCAACACCGGTTGATGTTTTAAATAGTAGCTATAGGCCACGTTTAACAGAAGATAACTAACAATCACGCCCATGACGGCTGGCTGAAACCAAAAACCGGCCAATAAAACCGCATACAGACCGACCAATAATTGTTTGGCTTGCAGAGGCTTGACCTGGCCTGAGGCTAGGGGACGCTTTAAAGATTTAACAGGGTGTTGCTTATCTTGCTCTATGTCTTTAAGGTCATTCACCACATAGGTTGCGGCGGCCGCCAGACTGAACAGTACAAAAGCCAACAAAGCCTGACCAACCGCAACCAAATCCAAAAACAGACCGGTAAACAGCAATGGTGCAAACACAAAGCCGTTTTTTATCCATTGGTGTGGGCGCATTAACTTAATGAGTCCCAGCAATACCGATTTATTCGCAGCAGTAGAAGTGTTAGAATTCATAAAATTAATTAACCTCAGTGCCTTGGGCACTTTTAAGCAATCTAACGCCTTTAAATGAGTTCGCCGTAGCTTCACAGGGAACAAATTTAAAACAATCCTGGCGAGTCGATTATTTAGATGATTCTTGGATTATGGAGTGATAAATGAAGATTGCACTAATGTACACGATTTTCGCGATATTCGCTACTGTGGTTAACATCGCTGGTCAAGACCTTTCCACGAGGCTTTATCAAGGTCCTTTTGCCATTACACTGTCTATTTTTGTAGGTACTGGTGTTGGTTTAATATTGAAATATTGGCTAGATAAACGCTATATTTTTCAATATCAAACCATTAGTATTCAACACGGTTCTAAGACTTTTTATCTGTATACGGTAATGGGATTGATTACCACGGTAATTTTCTGGGGGGTTGAGTTTGCCTTTGATGCGATCTATCAGACCAAAGAGATGCGTTATGTCGGAGGCATTATCGGCTTGGCAATTGGTTATTTTGTCAAATATCAACTCGATAAAAAGTATGTTTTTAAATAAGGACTATTAGTGAAACTAAGCGGATGGGGTCGTTACCCACAAATAGAGAGCACGCCTTTAAAACCTGCGCACACACCTGCTGTGCAGTCGATCATTGCCGCCCAACTTAACTCAAACCTTAGTCAACCAGGCCTGGTTGCAAGAGGGCTTGGCCGTAGTTATGGTGACAGTGCCTTAGCGAATAGCCTTTTGACCACTCAAAGTCTCGATCATTTTTTAGCATTTGATGAAGAGACAGGTATTCTACATTGCGCCTCCGGTGTGAGCTTCGCTGAAATCCTTAAGTTGTTTGTGCCTAAAGGTTGGTTTTTACCCGTCACCCCAGGCACTCAATTTGTCACGGTCGGTGGTGCGATTGCCAGCGATGTCCATGGTAAAAACCATCACTTAGACGGCAGTTTTAGTGCACATCTAATCAGTTTAAAGTTGATGGTTGCTTCAGGCGAGATTATTGAATGCTCCGCCGCCCATCACCGCGAACTGTTTTTAGCCACCTGCGGCGGTATGGGGCTGACCGGTATTATTATTGAGGCCAGTTTTCAGATGATTGCCATTGAAAGCGCCTACATCCAAGAAACCACTTGGAAAACCAATAATCTTGCCGAGACCTTAGCTCTGTTTGATGAGTTTCAGCAAACGACCTATTCGGTCGCCTGGATTGACTGCCTGTCTACCGACAAACAGCTAGGCCGCTCCTTACTAATGTTAGGAGAGCATGCAAAAAAAGATGACTTACAAGATAACTTAGCGGCTGATTTACAAGCAGGTAAACCTGGCAAACTATCTATTCCCGTTGATATGCCAACTGTTTTACTCAATTCCTATTCAGTCAAAGCCTTTAATACCCTCTATTACAATAAGGTGCGCCAAAAACAGACGCAACGCCAAGTGCATTATGCGCCCTTCTTTTATCCGCTGGACAGTATTAAAAATTGGAATCGTTTGTATGGTAAGAATGGCTTTACCCAATACCAATTTGTTTTACCCAAAGCCGCTGGTTTAGAAGGCATGGCCAAGATTCTTAGTAAAATTGCTGAATCAAAACGGGGCTCTTTTTTAGCGGTTTTGAAAGCCTTTGGTAAAGCCAATGACAACTATCTCAGTTTTCCGATGGAAGGCTATACCTTAGCGCTCGACTTCAAAATAGATTCAACTCTGTTTGCTTTTTTAGATGAACTCGACTCTATCGTGCTCGATTATGGTGGACGTCTTTATTTGACTAAGGATGCACGCATGTCTGAAGCAACTTTTAAACAAAGCTATCCCTTATGGGAACAATTCCAAGAAGTACGCCATCAATACGGCGCTGAAAAACTTTTTAACTCTTTGCAATCTCAACGTCTAGGTTTGTAGCGTTTTCAGGCAAACCTATGAATTTAATTCGATTCGCAAACCAGATACACAACCGTTACAACACGTTAAAAACTAGGACAACAAACTCATGCACAAAAACATTTTAATCATCGGTGCGACTTCTGCCATCGCTCAGGCCACGATTCGTTTGTATGCTGAACAAAATGCAAACCTCTATTTACTAGGTCGTAACGTACAGCAATTAGAAAAAATTGCAGCAGATGCCAAAATTAGAGGCGCGAACCAAACAATGTTTGCGGCACTTGATGTCACACAATATGAAACACATGAAGCCGTCTTAAATGACGTGTTTGAAAAATTCACTCGACTGGATACGGTATTAATTGCACACGGCACTTTACCTGACCAGTCCGCTTGTGAACAAAGCGTTGCCATGACCCTGCAAGAACTCAATACCAATGCTTTGAGTACGATCTCTTTACTGACCTTATTAGCCAATCGTTTACAAACACAGCAAAGTGGCTGTATTGCTGTTATCAGCAGTGTCGCAGGCGACCGTGGTCGTCAATCTAACTATGTTTATGGTGCAGCAAAAGGCATGATCTCTATTTTCCTGCAAGGGTTACGTAACCGTCTGATGTCATATCATGTACATGTTTTGGACATTAAACCAGGCTTTGTGGACACGCCTATGACGGCTGAGCTTAAGAAAGGTGCTTTGTGGGCGCAACCTGAACAGATTGCCGAGAGCATTATCAATGCCATCGACAAGCGTAAAAACACACTTTATACGCCGGTATTTTGGGCAGGAATTATGTTCATAATTCGTAACATTCCAGAGTTTGTTTTTAAACGTCTAAAACTGTAAAAGATGAACTAACGAGTATTAACTCTTACATTACGTAAAACCCTAATAATATGAAACGTTAATTTACAATGATAAATCTCCTAAAAAATTCAAAATTCTATTTTGCTGTCATTTCACTGTTCCTCTTAATGCTAATTTTCGAAAGAGCTTTTATAGGTAGTAACTCCTGGCGTTACACCCATTGGCTTTTTAACTATGATATTGAGTTTGTTAAAAGGGGTTTCGCTGGCCAAATTCTTTTAATTACTAATTATGATATGAGTTTTTTGCAACTTGAAAAAGTTTGGTTATCAATAACGTTGACAGTATCTATAATATTTAGCCTTATCGTTGCAAGAAGTTTTTTATTATCTAAAGAAAAAAATAATGTTCATTTTTTTTTACTCGCGCTGATAAGCTCAGCAACTCTTCAACATTTTGTGTATGATTTTGGGCGATTCGACAGTATTAATTTAATCATAACCATGATAGCCCTAGTACTAATTAACAAACTAACAGATAAAACCCTATTTTTGTTAATGCCCGCTTTTAGCTTAATAATGATATTAGTTCATGAAGCGGCTTTCTTCTTATTTATACCTTTAATTATAAGTTATTGGCTATATATTCATCCAAAGACACTCTTCGGTAAATTCATTGTTTTTGCTTTCATCATTATTAGTACCTACTTAGTATCAACTAAAGGCCTAGTTGACAGTATGAGTTTAAAAGAACACCACACTTATCTAGAGCAAAAATATGAGACAATAATTTCTGAATCTTCATTAAACGTATTGCATCGTAACCTTAAAGACAATATTGAATTCACTGCTGAGTCGATTGATAAAAAGCGTATTTTTGACCATATTGGTTTTTTCATTACATTCTTTCCTTTATTTTTTATACTCGGTAAAATTCTTTTATCAATATCGAATTTTGTAAATAACAAATACCATTATTACTTAATAATAACCGCATGCTTTACTCCTTTAGCACTATATCCTTTGGGAGAAGATCACTTCAGATGGTGGGCTATCGTAATCACAAATTTGTTTTTGATAATCAGCCTGTTTGCCTATAAATCATCAAACGTCTATGACAAGATTGCTGAAATCACCCATAAACACAAAAAAATGATTATCGTGACTATCACTTTAAGTATCATTTTGGGACCTCTTGGAAACCCTAGTGCATATCCTTTTACACTGAATCAATATTTCATAGATACTTTTAATCTATAAAATTGATGCCAACAAAATAAGTAGTAATTTAATTATGCCTATGCAATTTATAACTCCACAAAAGCCAGTAATTTTTTCGTTGGCTTTATGACTCTGTTACATCTATTTTAGCTTTTAATGTCGAACTAGCAGTGGATTAAGCCCACTATGATCTTTATGGCTTGATGCCAGGCTGGAGTTATTTTAAGCGCCTGAAACTTTAAGAACCCATTTTAAAACTCAAGCGCTTTGAACTGAAAAGGGATTCTTCAAAGATCTCCCTAAAATGCAGTAAAATGGCTCTCTCAAAACAATTCAATAACAGCAGAAAAATTAGAAACTTATGATTAACTTAATTCTTTGCGGTGGTTCTGGCACACGTTTATGGCCTATTAGCCGAACCCTTCTTCCTAAGCAGTTTGTGCCGTTATTTGATGGTCAATCATTGTTTCAAAAAACTGTATTACGCAATCAAGCTTTCTGCGATCAGTTTCTAATTGTCTCCAATCAAGAGCAGTATTTTTTAGCGCTTGATCAGATGCAAGCATTACAAAAATCGCCTAGTGAACCCTTCGATGCACAATTTGTCTTGGAGTCCGTAGCACGCAATACTGCGCCGGCCATTGCATTAGCCTGTATGGCCGTGGATCCAGAAGAGATTGTATTTGTGACGCCTTCTGACCATCTTATTAAAGACCAAGTCGCTTATGAAGCCGCCGTGTCTCAAGCCCAAGCCCTTGCTAAACAAAATCAACTCGTCACCTTTGGTATTCAACCCACCTATCCGGAAACCGGCTTTGGCTATATTGAAGCCGATGGTTTGGATGTTTTGTCTTTTAAAGAGAAACCGGAACTTGCCTTAGCAGAATCCTATCTTGAGCAAGGCAACTTCTACTGGAACAGTGGCATGTTCTGCTTTAAAGCGGGTCTGTTTTTAGCCGAGTTAGCAACCCATGCACCCGATATCCATCAGGCCTGCTTAGCGGCTTATGAGTTAACTGAAAAAGGTGAGTTCTTAAGGATACCAATGGACGCAATGCAAGCCATCCCTGCCGACAGTATCGATTATGCGGTGATGGAGCAAAGCGCTCTTGTGAAGGTCATTCCGAGCGCTATCGGTTGGAGTGATTTGGGCAGTTTTGAATCCTTAGATCAAGAACTCCCTAAAGATGAAAATGGCAATACTCATATCGAAAAAGGGGTGTTATTAAACGCCAAAAACAACCTTATTATCGGCAGTCAACGTACCATCGTTTTAATCGACCTAGAAGACCTGATGGTCATCGACAGTGAAGATGCTTTATTGATTGCACCAAAAGGCTCAGGTCAAAAGATTAAAACCGTAGTCGAAACCTTAAAAAAACAAGGCAGCGATCTTCCGCAAATCCATCGCACCGCACATCGCCCATGGGGCACCTATACCGTGCTGGAGTCGGCAGAGAAATACAAGATTAAACGTATTGTCGTTAAACCTGGTAAAACCCTGAGTTTACAGAAACACCTACACCGCAGTGAACACTGGGTCGTTGTTTCTGGCACAGCAACCGTGACAGTGGGTGAAGAGGTAGCGCTGGTTCGTCCGAATGAATCCACCTATATTCCGATTGGTGAAAAACATCGCTTGGCGAATGAAGGCCGTTTAGATTTGGTGCTGATTGAAGCGCAAGTCGGCGAGTATACCGGTGAAGATGACATTATTCGCTTTGAAGACCATTACGGCAGAGTTTAACCACCTATGACACACCCTTCATTTAATAGAATCACGCCTAAAATCGCCAGTTTTATACTAGTGACTTTTATGACATTACTTCACCTTTTTCTGGCGTTTCAAGCTGAACTCGGTGGCGATGAGGCGCACTACGCACTCTATGGTTTAATGCCGGACTGGAGCTATTTTGATCACCCACCAATGGTCGGTTGGCTGCAAATCATTCCTATGTGGCTAGCACCTTATGATTGGAGTGCTCGAATCGTGCCTATCGCACTGTATGCCCTATTGAACTTCCTGCTTTACCAAATCACTATGCAACTTTTTGTGAGGCGCACAACTGACCAGGCCTGGTCAAATTCTCAGCCGCCTGTAAATAGCACTTCAGAAACCACTCCCCTCCCTATAGGAGCACATTGGATGGGGTTTGGTAGCTTGGTTATTCTCAATACCAGCTTGATCCTCTCTTTAATGGGCATGGCAATGTTGCCAGACAACCCGCTAATGGTTGTCGTGCTTGCGCTCATTTTGGTGGTCATTAAGCTGTTAGAAACCAACGAACTAAAGTATTGGGTGGCACTAGGATTGTTAGTCGGTCTCGCGGCACTTTCTAAATATACAGCGGTTACCTTAGTACTCTCTCTGATACTACTAATGGTCGTGGAAAAGCGTTGGTTTTGGCTACGAGAAAAAGGTCTGTGGATTGCCATTTTTATCGCCACATTGATGATTACACCGATTCTTTATTGGAATGCAATTCATGACTGGGCATCGTTTATTTATCAGATAGATCACGGTACGAAAAGTGATGTTTGGTCAATTGAACGTTTACTTCGAACCCAAGCGATTCAATTCGCCTCTTACACCCCGCTCCTATTTTTACTGGGTTGGTGGGTTATGCTCAAACCGTCTAGCTATCAAAACCCTGGCAGTCGCTTGTTGTTGCTTTTTTCACTGCCCGTGACCGTTCTCTTTGCCTGGGGTTCGGGATATGAAGAGAGTTTGCCACACTGGGTGTCACTGGCCTGGTTATTACTGATTCCAATTATCGTTCACTGGTTATGGCTTCGCCAGACTAAGAAATGGTTTAAGCCTGTCATCTATTTACACTTGATATTGATAGGTTCTCTGGTCTTGGTGGCGCACAGCCTCTTGTATAAACCATGGATAGCACTGGAAGACCATAAGAACCCGATTCAAGGCGATTATGGTTGGCCTACCGCTGCAAAAACTGCATTGGAATTGCAAAAACAACACGCAACAGCCGACAAACCATTACCTCTGTTTGTTCCCAACTGGAGTGTCGCAAGTCATCTAACGTGGTATGTCAGACCTCAACCGGTTTACATTACCAGTGGCAAGCAGACTCAATTTGAATTTTGGTATGGCTTGCCGACGGCGGGCATGAATGGTTTGTTGGTCGTGCCGCATTATGAGAAGGTGCCACCTGCCACTCAACAGCCAAACCACTTTGAGAAGTGTAATGAACTTAAACAAGAATCGCTTTCTGTTAATGACTCAATTATTGTCACTTACCGTTACTACTTATGTGAAAACTTTATAGCGCCAGAGAGTGTTCAATAATCTGATGCCTGCTTTTATCTCTGCTATGCGAATGATGCGAAATTTTCTTTGGGGATTGGTAACCAAACCCATCACCAAGCCGATTTCGATTGCCCGCGACATCATCCACCAACCCAATAAAGCCTTTCCAGTCATCGACTTTTTAAAAGGCTTAAGTGTATTGATGGTGATTCTGTTTCATGTATTTTTTGCGGTCTTTTTTCTCTTTAAAAAATCCCCAGAAAAACTCGCAGCATTTGTGGAAAATATTCCTCAGTGGCTCAATATCGTTCTCGGGGCTGACAAAGCGGTCGACATCTTCTTTATGCTCAGTAGCTTTTTACTGACTTACGGCCTCTTAAAAGTCTATAGCAAACGCCAAAAAATCGATTTTGGACGCTTTTACCTGCACCGTTTTTTTCGTATTTACCCACTGTTTGTCGTGGCTTTACTGCTCTATAGTCTTGGCGATCTCAATAGGCTGCTTACGGAAGGTTGGTATAGCCTACTATTTATTGAAAATATCTATAGTAAAGGCATTATCCCAGTACAGTGGAGTCTATCAATAGAAGTACAGTTCTATCTGATTTTGCCTTTTTTAATTGTGTTTTTAGCCAAATGCAAGCAGCCTATAGTGTGGCTAAGTTTGATGATTGTAGGTTCATTGTTAGTCCGCTTTGCGGTGGCTTATCAAACCCCAGCCATCTATCAAACACACTGGTATCAATTTACCCAAGGGGTTGACCCTGCGATTTACATGAATGCTATGTATTACGTGATTGAAACCCGAATTAGCCCACTGTTGTTAGGCGTATTATGGGCATTTATACTATGGCAAAAACCAAACTTTAAATTGAGCCTGTCTCGAATCCAGAAGGCTTTTATCTGGATATTCGGATTAGGCATTATTTACCTAGCCTTGAAATTCCCGGTCTATAACCCTGCATCCCCTTACTATACTGATTTCAGTGCAGGCTTAAATTTAGCCGCCATCACGTTACACCGTTTTGTTTTCAGTGCTGCTATCTTGGCCTTGGTTTTACTGTTTCACTTTGACAGACATTCCGAAAACAATCGCCTTACCTGCTGGAAAGGTTGGCGCCTACTCTCCGAAGTCGCTTACCCGATGTATTTCTTCCACTTTCCTTTTGTAGCGATCGCCTGGGCGATTGTCCTGGGTACGATTGACCCTAAGCTGGTAGACCATGTCCAGATGTCTCTTATTCCTTTGGTCTTTGTGATTGCGGTACTGATGACTTTATATCTTTCGCTTTGGTTGAATTATTGGGTGGAAGCACGCTTCATTAAGATGGGTAAACAACTGGAATCAAAGTGGTTTAGCAACTAGATTTCAGGCATAATGCCACCATAAATTGAAACTCATTAAATGAATCGAGTTAAATTAACCCTAATAAACAACTCTGTGCGGATTTATGCAGACACAGATGGAAGGCTCCCATGATATCGATTATTGTTCCGACCTATCAAGAAGTAGAAAATCTTGAGCCCTTAAGTGAGATGATTCAATCTGCGCTTGCAGAGGATAATCTAAGCTATGAAATTCTGGTCATGGATGATAATTCTCAAGATGGGTCTATCGAAAAAGTCGCCGAACTCTTTACCCAAAACCATCCTATCCGTCTGATTAATCGTACTAAAAACCGTGGCTTATCACCAGCTGTCATTGACGGCTTTTCAGAAGCCAAAGGTGATTTTGTCGTGGTCATGGATGCGGACCTTTCACATCCCGCGACCGCTATTCCCAAGATGATAGCGCAATTGAAAAGTGGCGAAAGTGATTTTGTTTTAGGATCGCGTTATGCAGAAGGTGGCAGTATTGATGATAGCTGGACATTATGGCGTTATATCAACTCTGTCATCGCAACAATACCTGCTCTACCACTAACACGTGTAAAAGACCCTATGTCGGGATTCTTTGCAGTGCGTCGAGTTGATCTTCCACTCGCGTCCGACTTATCCCCTATTGGCTATAAGATCGCCTTAGAAGTCATGGTGAAAGGTGATTTTGATAAGGTCTCAGAAGTGCCTATTCATTTTGTTGATCGTATTCATGGTGAATCTAAGTTAACCTTCACTGAACAATTGAAGTACCTACGCCATCTCCGCCGTCTGTATCAATATAAGTTTCAAACCAAAGCAGAGTTCTTTCAATTTGCAGCGGTTGGTAGTAGTGGATTTATTGTCGATTTAGCGGTTTATCTGCTACTGCAGATGATGGGGCTTTCCCATACCGTGGCGCGTGCTATCTCTTTCTGGCCAGCAGTTTCCTGGAACTGGGCGCTGAATCGTATAATTACCTTTAACCACCGAGAAAAAACGGCCAAAACCACTCAATGGGGTGCCTTCACAGCGAGTTCATTGATTGGTTTTGTCGTGAATTATGGTACCTATTACACCCTAACGACCTTTGTGCCATTTTTTGAAGAACATATGATTTTGGCTCTGATTGTCGGTGTCATTATGGGCATGGGCTTTAACTTCTCAATCTCTAATCTCTTTATCTTTAAAAAGTTAAGAGAAGAGGTGCAAGATGAAACGCGACACTCTTCTACTAACTCTAAATAGACTTGCCTGAGACGGCAAAAGCTAAGGTTTACAATTAAACAGCGTTAATTCTATAAGCCTTAAATGAATCGTTTAGGGCTTCTTTATAAACGCTGCTTGCTGCTGTTGCATAGATTCAAATGTATTTAGAAGCGGCTGATAGCGAACAGAGTCACCCTCTAACTGCGATAAAGCCTCGTAGAGCGCTTCAATAGTCGATAGGCTTACCGCATTCTTCTGTTTACGAATTCGGTAGGCTGACGGCGTGCTCGGTTGCAAACTGACTCTATCCATTCCCCTCAATACAGAATTCAACATCATGATCTTATGCGTTTTGCGCCAAGTGCCATCTAAGATGAGAAGTTTAATCTCCTGAACAGCAGATAAATTACGAATCTGTGCCACGTTAAAGAACTCAACCGGCTCAAGCTGCCCTTCTATTGCTGGGTAGAGCAAAAACACCGGTTTATCACCCGCCAACCAATCGACCAGGCCTGGTAAGTCCTGTAAATTCTCTCCACACCATGTTTGGCAGTGACTGAGAGAGAGTTGCGCTATTTTAGCAGTCCCCTTTACCAAACCCAATTCACTAGGATGCTGTAAAATACCAACTTCCACTTGATTGTCTATGTGCTCTATAAAAGCACAGAGACAGACTTTGGTTGGGCGCTGACATGTAGGGCAAATAGGTCGGGACATAAAGCATATATCTTATGATGATTCGTGAATTGTGGAAGTTATGAAAATGGATTTGGAACTTCAATTATTTGACAGAAGCCTAATTAAACTCAGCCTTGCATCTGCTACGGATTTCTTTGTGATTAAACACTTTCTAAAACAACACAAAGAAAACAGTGCTAACCGAAATGACCTAATTTATATGGTGCGTTATCAAACAAAATTGATTGGACTGGCACGGCTGGTTCAGATTGAAGATGTAATAAAACCACAGTATTGGCTCAGAGGCCTATTTATAGAAACTGATTTTAGACAGCAACGTCTAGCAACTCATTTACTAGATTTTATAGCGTGTGATTTAAAAAATCATCATGATCACTTTGAAATATTCGCTTTTCCATTCGTCCATTTACAACAATTTTATAAACAGAACGGCTATAAGACTATTGAGGTCACCGACTTACCCATAAGCCTACAAAAGACTTATCGAAATGCGTTAAACCAGGGTAAAAATTGGCTTTGTATGGCATTTATTCATTGAATGACGAACTAAATAAGCAATACAAACTAAACTCACCATGCCAGGCCTGGCATGTCCTGCGGCTTTACAAAACCATGTGAGCGCAGGGTTAAGGCTCATTAGAAAGCTGACTGAGAGAACTGCCTTCCGCCTCGCTCAATAAGTGCGCAGGAATCTCTTTTTTGGTTTTTCCCGCGAGATCCTTTAACATCTCAGCTTGACGTACTAGATTACCTTGGCCGGAAATCATCTGTTTACGAGCTGAGTCATAGCTGGTTTGCGCGGTTTGCAGTTGCTTACCGACTTTTTCAAAGCTTTCCACAAACCCAACAAATTTATCATGTACCTCTGCGGCACGCTTGATGAGTTTAAGAGTATTTTCACTCTGTCTTTCATAGCGCCATAGTTGCTCTATTGTTTTCAAGGTCGTAAATAACGTCGTTGGTGTCACTACCGCCACTCGCTTTTCAAAGGCTGTCTCAAAGATCGAGGGATCTGCCTCTATTGCCATCAAATAGGCCCCTTCTACAGGCACAAACATTAAGACAAAATCTGGCGCATTGAGTTGGTCTAAATGCTCATACCGTTTACCTGCTAGAACATCAATATGGCTTTTCAAACTCTGAAGATGAGATTTTAAAGCCGTTACTTTTGTTGGTTCATTCTCACTATTTAAAGCAGATTCATAATTCAATAGAGAAACCTTAGAATCTATTACAATGTGTTTACTGTCGGGTAGGTTGATAATCACATCAGGTCGCAAGCGTTTTCCAGACTCATCTGTAAAACTTTTCTCACGATCAAACTCAACCCCTTCGGTTAATCCTGAGCGCTCCAACAAACGCTCTAAAATAAGCTCTCCCCAATTTCCTTGAGTTTTACTATCCCCTTTTAGAGCTCGCGTAAGGTTATGCGCATCTTCACTCATTTGATTATTGAGGGAGTGCAATTGCTTCAACTGTTCACTTAGACTAGCACGACCTTCAAGATCCTCTTTATGCACCAATTCAACACGAGATTTAAACGCCTCTAAAGTGCCTTGCATCGGTTTTAACATGGCATCAATAGTCGATTGACTGTGTTGGGTAAATTGCGCCTGCTTGCTTTCAAAGATTTGATTTGCAAGTACCTTAAATTCATTACTAAGCTCAGCTTTAGCAGACTCTAACAGAGCGATTTTCTCATGATAGGCACTTTTTTCCATATCAAGAGCCACCGTAAGTTCTGCTGATTTCGCAATGCTCTGGCTAAGCTTTGCTCGTTCGATCTCAAGCTGCTGATCTCTCTCCGTCAAATTTCCCTGTGATGTGTGGAATTGTCTCTGTAGTTGTTCAGAAGAACCTTTTAATGATTGCAGCTCTGACAGTTGAGAGGATAGTTCTAGATTATCCTGTTCAACCTTCACAAGCTGAGTAACAGAGAACTCCGAGCGGATGGTGGCCTCATGGCTAAGATGCAGAGCATCCTGCAGGGATTTTAGTGCCTTCTTGGAATTAATGGCGTGTACAACTAAATAGGCAATAATGATGCTAAAAATAAACAGCACCATGATTAAAGGGATGTGAAATTCAATAGGGATCATTTAGGCGTTAAAATCTCAACTTGTTTTAATCTTTCTTTAACAGCAACCTGCTTAGTTTTAGGAGCGGATTGTCTGCGTGCAGAATCATCTAGTTTATAGGTTTTAACGACTCTATTTTGACGGGTTAAAAGTGTACTTCCAACAGGAACAACCTTAGTTTTTCCCTGTATGGTAACGGGTACACCATTAGAACTACTGCCAACATAATCCATATCGATATGTTTAGACGGTGAATGATTGTATTTATCATTAACACGAATCAAGGTAGAACCATCTGGCTTGACAATGACTGCAGAAATTTCAACTGCAGGTGGAATATAAATCCTTTTTACTTTTGGCTTACCTGACGTCTCAACTTCTTTTGGAAGGATTCGAGCAACTTTCTTTTCAGTAACCGGGTGTAAATATGATTCGCGCTGTTTATCTATATTCTCTCGCGTAGATTTCGATAAGAAAAGTGTTTGCAAAGCAACTTGCTTCTCAACTTTAGCTTCTGGCTTCACTAACGGTTCGACGCCTTCTGAAAGAACAGAGTTAGAAATGAGCAACAGAGTCATGCTGATCAATAATTTAGAGAATTTAATATTCATTAATAGTAGCTTCATTCGAGCGACATCCTATTTTTTGCTATGACTAGGGTGTGTATGGAAAACAATAAGCGAGCAGTTCGCTGAAACATTACCTTTCAGCAAGTCAAAATTGGCATTCACTTCATGATCTGAATCGTTCAATTTGGTTTTACAGCTTTCAACCAAATACAATGGTGAAATTTTCTGACTAATTGTTTCAAAGACTCTCAATAGATCTTCTTCATGCTGTAAATCCATGTTCAACTCAACTCGACTAAAGAAGAAAAGACTATTTGGGATTTTAATGTCAGAAAACTGGCCACTGTTTAATGTCTTTTCAGCGGAAAAAGAGAACTTTAAATTAGGAATCAAATATTCATCTGTTAAACGAATTAATGAATCTGTCCAAAAAACTCTATCTTGTTTTTTAACTAAGCCTTTTTTAATTAACTCTTCATACTTCTCGCCGTATTGCTCATACAATTTGACTTGCTGCTGTAAAAATCGTACCTGGCTTTGCAGTGAATTCAATTTTTGAATTTTTGGTTTTTCTTGCGCTTTTAGTTCTTTACTCATCTCCTCGTAACCATACCAGGTAAGTCCCAATAAACTACTTAAGAGGATAAGAAGAATCACGACACGCTTCAAAAAACGCTGGATGATTGGATCCGAAAAATAACTACTTAGATTCGACATCGTTAACTCGCATTTGAATGGTAAATGGCAAGGCTTCAACTTCGCCCATTTTGGCATCAATTAAAAGTGTCTGACTTAATACCCTGTTTAAAGGCTCCTTCTGTAATTCAACGGATTGTATTCCAGAAAGTGTGTATAAATCGGCTACAAAAGCATCCACCATCGCAACGGGTTCCTTGTAAGTTTCATGGAACGGAAACACCCAGGCCGATAAAGAAATTTCATTACTTTTGCTATCAAAACGATCCAATGTTTTCCACTGAATACTTGACAGCTGAATATTGGGATGTCTGGCAACTACCTGACTAAAACTTTCAATATCAAAATTCACTAGACGATTGACCTTTAGCTGCAAAATCGCCTCCGAAAACTCTACTGAAGCTTTAACCAATTGAGCATCATCCTGAAGCTTTACCATCTCTTCGAGATGGGATATTTCTACTTCATGCTTTGAAATACTCTCTTCTAACAACGCTTGTTTTTGCCAACTCACGAGGGTATTGACACCTGAAACTAGGAGATAATATAATCCGCCTAAAAACAATAAAACATTGATGCCTATGAGAACTTTTCTAGTGAGCGCTAAATTATTGACCTTTTTGATATAAGGCGTCTTGTAAAATCCCTTAGGAGAATCACTGAAGATAAAATCAACAATCGCCTGGGGTGAGAAACATTTAGTACCAGAAAGACCACAATGAGCACCATTCGGAGAAATTGATTTAAATGATGTTGTTGCAAAGAGGTATTGATGATCTTCCCACGTAGATCTGACCAAAGCCTCTTCTTTGCTTTGCTCCAATATACCTTCTAAAACTTCTTGCTCTCCATCAATGAAAATTAATCCAACAGGGCTATTGAAGGGGACTATTTTTTGGTTATAGACATAGGTAACCGCAAGCTTAGTTTCATTAATGAGTGCTGAACGAATTTGCTTGGCGGTTTTATGAATGCTATCGATTTCAACCAAACGACTTATACGTAATTCGCCGTCATAAAAAAATGTTTGTCTAAAAGTGTGGTGCGATTGTCTTGTCACCATTAACAATGGACGTTTAAGATCTTGACGCGTCAATTTTAAGTATGTTTTGACTTTGCTATTAAGGTAGCCTTCCAGAAGTATTGGTTTTGAATAAACAGCACTGACGGTAAGTTGAGCAGCTTCTATACTACTTAAGAAATTCTTTAGATGGAACGAGTCACTGACTGTCGCTGACATCATCAACTCTTCTTTACGACCATCTAAATTTTGTTGTTTGGAATTGGTCCAATGAATCTCAGCAAGCGCAATATCTTTGCCGTAAACACGTGCTTTACGCCTATTTATTATCGATGATTTTTCCCAAAGTAAAACTTCTGGAACCCATTCAAAGGAGATATCTTCATCAATAACATCTAAAACAATAGATATTTGACTCTTTTCAGACACAGTAGATAAGTATTGATCAACAGCTCCAACATCCTGCCACAAAAAGGTTAATACCTCATTATTGACATCGTTATAACTGGTTAAAGCATCATCTGTTACATAAAAAACTATTTTCATCATTACTGCACCTGTGAGATGGTGTCATAAATAGGACCGAGCACTGCAATCATGACCCAACCCACTACAAAGCCCATAACCACCGTTAAAATCGGTTCTATTGCTGGCTCTATTTTATCTATTAACTCTTTAGCTTCTCTATCATAAAAGTAGCTTACATTTCTAAGGGCATTGTCCATACCACCACTAATCTCCCCTACCTTAACCATTCTTACGGCCATGGACGGAAAAACTTGCGCTTCTTCAAAGGCCTGATGAATAGGCATTCCATCTTCAATCAAACGTAGTGCATTATTAATATTACCTTCTAAATACTTATTACCCGCAATGATACTCGCCATACGCAAACTATCGGGAAAACTAACCCCAGCTCCATACATAACAGCCAGAGAATTGGCAATACGAGCTAATTTCAATTTATAAATTACTGGGCCAATAATCCAGATATTCAGTGACATCTCATCAGTTTTGATTTTAAATCCTGGTGATTGTTTACGCCACCATTTGTAAATAAAGATGAGAACAATTGGCACTACAAAAAGCTCTACAATATAATTTTGTATAAAACCTGAGGTAGCAATTAATGCAACTGTCGCAAAACCAAGCTCGCCACCCATCGAAGTGATAAAACCAAGTAACTCGGGAACCACGAACATCATCATTAAAATAACAACAGAAATGACCACTGTCGCGACAATAGCAGGATAAATCATGACTTTTTTAGCCTTTGAAATCAACTCGTCTTCCCATTTGAGCATATTTGCTAGATCGACCAAAATCTCCTCTAACTGGCCTGTTTTCTCACCGACCGCTACCAGTGAAATATACACTTCACCAAAATCTTTTTCATAGGTTCTTAGAGATTCCGAAAAAGTATTTCCACCTTCCATCGACTCATAAACATTAGCAAGCATCTCTTTAACCGCATCGCTTTCGAAAGAATCTTTTAAATCATCAAGAATTTCCATTAAAGGCACACCAGCTTTCAATAACTGTTCAAGCTGAAAGGTCATGCCAATAATATCTTTACGTGTTATTTTAGGTTTCGTTGAAAACGAAAAAGAACTTGATTGCTTTTTGAATGAGAGTAAAGAGATGTGGGATCTAATAAGCTTCTGCTCAAGCTCCTGCTCATTGCCGGCAGGTAATACTCCATTGACACGTTTACCAAATTTATTAATACCTGTGTAATGATAGTTCTCCATGAGAACCCCCTATTAAACTAATTCAGTTAAGTTAACAACACGACTAATTTCTTCAAGTGTCGTTTCACCTTGTTTTACCCAGCGAATACCACTCTGAACCATGGTAGAAAATCCATTTTCGATGGCTTTATCAAGCAAGGCATGTTGTGATGCACCATCCAGTAAAAGTTCATCCATCTCTGTGGTAAAGCGTAACGTTTCAAGCACCGCCAAACGCCCTTTGTAGCCGATGCCATTACATTTATCACAACCTTTAGACTTGTACAATTGAATATTGTCCTCTTCAGAGATAGAGAGCAAGAGCCTTTCAAACTCTTCTGGTTGATAAGGAGTTTTACAAAAAGGACAAAGTTTTCGAGCTAGTCTTTGGGCAATAATCCCGATAATATTTCCAGCCAGAATAGAGCGTGACACACCGATATCCAATAAACGCGGAATCGAGCCAATTGCTGAGTTAGTGTGAAGAGTTGCAAAAACCTGATGCCCTGTCATAGCCGCTCTTATAGACATCTCTGCCGTTTCTGAATCACGAATTTCTCCAATCAAGATAATATCTGGATCTTGGCGTAATAATGAACGAATACCCGCAGCAAAAGTCATCCCTATCTCTTCATTAACAGGGGTTTGTCGAATCATAGACATAGGATATTCAACGGGATCCTCCAAGGTCATGATATTGACGCCAACATCATTTAATTCATTCAATATTGAATATAAAGTAGTGGTTTTACCAGAGCCTGTCGGTCCTGTTACCAGTAGGATCCCCGTAGGACGGCCCATCATCAGCTTCAATTCAGAATAAGAATCTGCATCCAGACCCAACTCGTCTAACGGAACAATACCTTTTTCTCGATCTAATATACGCAAAACAAAGTTTTCACCATGAGTCCCAGGAAGAGAAGAGACTCGAAAATCAATTCTTCTACCATGAACAATCAAGGACATCCTGCCATCTTGAGGGAGTCGTTGTTCAGTTAAGTCTAATCTTGAAATAACTTTTAATCGCACAACCAGGCCTGACCAAAACATCTTATGTAATAAACGTACCTCTTGTAAAACACCATCTATTCTATAGCGAATTCGGATGTAATCTTCTTCAGGTTCAAAATGGATATCTGACGCATCTCTTTTAACGGCATCCGTCAATAAGTTATCCACCAATCGAACCATCGGTTGTGAATATTCATTGGCAATCGAAATATTAGTGGTATCGGCTTTCCCAGTTTCAAGCTCTCTTAAGATCCCCTCAATCGATAACTCATAACCATAATAATTATCTATTGCCGTTTGTATTTCAGACTCGACCACAAGTACTGGTGCGACTTGCAGACTTGGGTTTTGAAGATGGCGTTTAAGTTTATCTAAAACCAATATATCACCGGGATTAGACATAGCAACTTGTAAACGATTGTCTTTAAAACTAATCGGCATAATCAGGTAATTATGTGCAAATGTTTCAGATACTAATTGGATTGCTTTGGGGTCAGGCACAACTTCCTTTAAACTCATGGAGGCATAGCCTACATAAGAACCCACCATTTCCCTGACAGTTTCTACCGAAACAAATCCCATAGAGACTAGAATTTCACCTAGCTTATGACCCGTTCTTTTATGCTCCGTCAAGGCAATACTCAGTTGATCTGGTGAAATACTACCATCTTCAATTAAACGTTCGCCTAAGCGACCCGGATTATCCATCTATTTTTCCTGATCCATAAATTGTCTGATTGAAATTAAACGGTTCTTTATATCTGAAACATTAAAATTCACTTTATTGGATCCGGCTAATGCCAATGCTTGCGTGTAGTATTGAGCAGCAAGCGGATATTTACCCAATCGGTCTAAACTAATGGCCAAATTAACCGTAAAATCTGGGTTGTTCATATCTAGAGCATAAGCATTAAAATAACTTTCTTGAGCGGCTAACCAATCATGACTAGAAGAATATAAATTCCCCAACGCAAACTGTAATGCTGCAGAACTAGGGTATATCGTGACCATATTTTTTAATGAGTCAGGCCAGTCAGAATTAAGCTCGATAATCGGCGAAAGATTTGCAATCGCTTCATAAGTCTCAAGGCTATTTGGCTCAATATTAAGTGCTTTTTGGTAGAAATCCATAGCAACATAATACTGACCATTTGAAGCAGCAATACCACCCAAACCAATCATTGCGGTTATATTTTTGGGATCAAGACTCAAAACCTCATGAAACTTCTGTCGAGACAATTCTAGATGACCAAGTTCATAAGCACTGTATGCCTCTGATAAAGGGATCTTAGTTTTATTAACCTTAACTAAAACGGGTTTATAAGTAGGTTTAGTAATTGGATTCTCTGCTCTATTTTTACTGGAAGAATGCGTGATTTTCGGCTTATGAATAGTTTTATTGGGAACATTCATAACAGAGGTAGCTAATTCATTCTGGGCTACTGGAAGTACACCATTATCTGATGTAATCTTTGTACTTGGCACTTCAGAAATATGATTGGCATCAGTTGTCGTTACAAGAGGGGTAGGATCTAATTTACTAGTGGACTCTTTTGCTTTCTGCAAAGAGCTATCAACCGCAGTTGCAGCTGGTAGTTTTTTTTTAGGTAAAGAGGTTTGAACCTTAGCCAATTCATACTTACGCATACTATTTTCAAGTTGTTCGCTCTTCTTTTGATAGTAAATCAAACCATAAATACTGATTCCCACAAACATTAGTACAACAATTAAAACCAGGAGCCAGCTGGTATTAATATTCTTCTTTGCTTTAGGTTCCGATGTTAGAGCCCCCGTTAGCAAAATGGAATTTTTCTCAATGGGTGCAGAATCATCCACTGAGGCTCCGGAGTATCCAGGAAGTGCATTCATACTCCACTCGAAACTGTCTTTATCAGTTTCAGGCAGACTGGAATCCTCAGAATCTAGAGATTCAGAATCACTTAATACAGAAGGTGTGACTTGGAAAAGATCCTGATCTAATTCATCTTGGGCAACAGAGGAGTCAACGGTATCCGGCTGATCTTGTTTCAATAATAGCCCGCTCTCTTCAGTAGAGTGGTGAATATTATCTGACACAAAATCAGGCGATTCTAATAAAAGGGAAGGGTCAGAAATACCTGAATTCAAATCATCTTGATTAGGCTCTGGAGTAGGCATATCACTCAAGGTAAACTTCAAGGCCGTCTCAGCTTTAACATCATCTTCAACGGCGCTACTTGTCGGCTCATCTATCGATATCGTAGGTTCAACCTCTTCTGTAGCTAACTTAAGTGCTGGAGGAACAATCGTTTCGGGAACTTTGTTAGAATCTGAGGGAACCCTTTCTGAATCAACAGCACCTTCCATTGCTTTCTTTTTTTCAGCAGCTGCTTTCTTTAAGGCATCTAATAAAACACTCATAACTATTCCACTTCTCTAATAATTACTGGTTTTAAGAAAACGCCTGACCTGCTGTAGGTCGCCATTATCGACATCAGGATTTTTTATAATGACTGGTCGTATAAAAATCACCAATTCCGTTTTATTGGTGGAATCGTCACGTGATGAAAACAAATCACCTATAACCGGAACATCACTTAACCACGGAACACCATTACGATTATTATTATTTTGATCTTCAATCAGGCCTCCAATAATAGCGGTTTGACGGTCTTTCAATTTAAGTACTGATGACATTTCTTTTTCTTGAATGATTGGAATAAAACTAGGAACGTCCAAATCCTTCAAATCCGGATTTGGATCCTCCACTTGACCAATTTTCCTTGAAATTGTGGGTCTCACATTAAGAGTAACATCACCATTTTCACTTACAAACGGGGTTACACTCATTGTAAAACCAACTGGAACAGTGTGTACCTCAGTCTCATAGGTCGCAATTGCATCAGTTGTAGCTGTCGCGACAGTCCTACTTACATCTACAGTAAAATAAACTAAATTATTAACCACTTTTAATAAAGCAGTTTGGTTATTAATAGCCATAATTTTCGGACTTGAAAGTACTTTAGAGTCACCAAACTGCTTCAACAAGTTCAAGTTTGCCAGCATATTCAAGCCACCATTTGCTATGGTTCCAGCAGCACCCGCAGCGGTATATGTACCAACTGTCAAGCCAGATCCAATAATAGGTTCTGCAGGGCTCGCTAAACTAAAGCCTAAACCATCTCTATTAATTATCGACCAATCGATTCCTGCCTGATAGGTGTCATTGAGGATAACCTCTACAACCGTTGCTTCAATCAGCACCTGTCGATCTGCACGTGTAACTACATCTTCAATATATTTTTTGATCGCCTTATGTTTTTTATTGCTGGTATAAACAGAGATAACACCAGCTTCTGGGTTGATGACCGTATTCTGTGACAAGCCTGCGCTCTTGGTTGCTACAGGGGCTGAAGACTTACCACTGGTATCTTCTGGCGGAGGAGCAACGGCTGAATAAGGATCCAATTGTGCAAGTAAAGTAATATTATTTTCTAGTCGACCCCAGAAATCATGCTCAGATTTGACTGAAACGGTTGTTGAACTCCCCTCAGTACCTGAAGAAGTAGAAGTGCCACCCGCGGAAACACTCATTTTCATATGAATTTTATCTTCACTGGTTTTATTAATATTAACGTAGTCAACATTATAGTTTCGCCATTCAGGAAAATCAGGTTTGATGACAATGGTATTACCCTGCATCACGTAGATAAAACTAGACTGGTCTGACAGTCGATCAAGAATCCTCTCCAATGGTTGATTTACAGCATTGATCGTTGCACGTCCTTTTATACCACTATAAATATCGATTTGCTTACCGGCATCTTTCGCAATCTGAAACAAAAGCTCTGATACAGGGACTTTAACAGCTGTTAGCGAATAGTTTGACGTAGGCTTTGAATAAAGACGAGGCAATATAGGCTTTCTACTATTAACAATAGAGGGGATACTAGCACCTTGATGAACGACATCCTCAACCTTTTTCTTTGCAAGTATATGCCCATCAGGTTTAAAAGCATCGGAGACTGGTGGTGCTATAGGGTCCCTTTTTACGGCCGATTCATTACAACCAGAAAGACTGGTTATCACAACAATAAAAGCCAACGTTGAAATTCCATGTTTAACTTTAAGATTATTTACCATCATTGTATATTCCATGCTGTTTAAGTTTATTGGATGTGAGCTCAATATTCCGGGACAACTGTTTGACAGTTGTAATATAAGGTTTAGAAAGTGTTAACTTTGGTGGCAATTTCTGTATGGTCTCTACCAACTGAGAATAACTCTCTGAAGCTACATAAAAAGTCTTCAGGTTGAATTTGTTTGCTCTTTCCTTGAAGTCTATCAGAAGATGGAGAGAACCAACAGGGATATTGTGCCGTTTATAAAATGCTATAACAGCTTCTAAATCACGTAAATTCCAAGTAGAGAGTTGTACGACATAGGACGCTTCTGGTAATTGATTAATCCATTGTTGAGATTGACTGTGTAGCAATAACAACTTTGATAATAGTATGGGGCTCTTAACAAGTGCATTTTTATCCTCTGCACGATATTTAAACGTATTTTTAACCGCACTTGGTTCATTAACTTCTACAGCCACCTCAAAAGGTTGATATGACTCATCACTAAGCTTTGTAGAATCATTCTGAACATCTCGTACAATTGTCCCGGGCTTACCTTCCTTTAAAACAACGGCATTATCATCTGAAACATTACCTTGACTGGCATTAACAACAGCACCAGATTCACCAACAATAGAACTGGTGGAATCACCGATTTTTAAATTACTGTATAAAAAATACACCAGAAATATGGTGATTAAAAGTAATGTGAAAAACATTAGGACTAGACGTTTTGAAATCATTCCGCTTAGAAACGTATTATCTGAAGATTCAGGCAAAAGCTTAATGTGCTTTTTGGTGATTTCTGAATCACCACAACCATAGGCGGACATTAATAATTTATCAGCTATTATATTAATGGTACGTGGCAACCCTAAAGATAGTCGATGAATCTGCTTTGAAACCTTACCATCAAACAAATCCAAACCTTGATAAGAACACTTACGAACCCTGTAGTTAAGATATGTTTTCACTTCATCAGGCGTCAACGGTGGTATATAAATACTAAACGATATCCTACTCTTTAATTGTCGAATCTTTGCATCTTGCAAAGCCACATCTAATTCTGGCTGACCAAATAAAACGACCTGTATAAGCTTATCATCATCCGTTTCCAGGTTACTCAACAGTCTAATTTCTTCCAGAACATCAAGAGTCATAGACTGTGCTTCATCTATCAACATGACGACATTTTTGCCCTGGGAATGGAGCCTAACAAGTTCGTTTTTCAATGCTGTAAGCAATGTAAACTTAAGCATAGAACTATCAACATTAATTTCGAGTTCACTGCATATATAAAGAATCATATCCTTTGCAGATAAATTAGGAGAATTAATATATACGATTGAAAAACTCTTCGGCAGGGAATGGGCAAGCAAGCGTAAAAGCATGGTTTTTCCACAACCAACCTCTCCTGTGACCTTAACAATACCATCCCCACGCGTAACCGTATAAACAAGCGCTTCGAGAATTTCTTGCCGAGACCCATGCTTGTAAAAAACACTAATATCTGGTGTGGTTTTGAAAGGCAGGTTATTTAAACCAAAATACTTTCTATACATTGTTTTCTCGCCAAATAAATCCTATTCTACATAAAAAACTTTAAAAATCGAATCATTGGTAGTCATTAAGTAAAACTAAATATTAATAAGATATCTTAAATTAAGCAAATGATATGTACAGCACTAATTAAGCAGTGTAAAACTTTAAATCACCTTCGCATAAAACCAATGCCCAGTGGTACTACCTAATTTTAGGCAAAAAAAAACCCGCTGTGCCAGATGGCATAACGGGTTTTTAGAATATAAGCTTGGCAATGACCTACTCTCACATGGGAACTCCCACACTACCATCGGCGCTAAGACGTTTCACTACTGAGTTC
>Ga0314774_1000461_pt1 | contig 32992 bp, 26 predicted proteins | sample MetaGCBIA2018_FD_204515 | JGI IMG/M metagenome (GOLD analysis project Ga0314774, IMG submission 204515) | Cryopeg brine microbial communities from Beaufort Sea near Barrow, Alaska, United States - CBIA 2018 | ecosystem: Environmental > Aquatic > Marine > Coastal | place: USA: Alaska | collected... | reverse complement strand
GCTTCCACAGGATTCGTCGTATAGATCATTTTGCGCATCGATAATGGGAAGTCCAAAAAGGCCATCAACTCTGTCCAGTTTTCATTCCATTGTTTGACGATATACTTGTATTTCTTGCCCCAGACTATTTCAAAAGCCAATAAGCTGGTTTGCTGTGAGGCTTGCAGTGAAGTAAACCAGATTGCGGTGTCTATACTGACCCTTCGACTCCGCTCAAGATTAAACTATTTAGAAACCTTATATAAGGCTATCAGTATCGAGATCATTATGACGTCCAAGGTTAGGGAACCAACATGTACGTTGATGGTAAATCCAGAGGATATTGGGGTACCGAAATGGTAGATGTAGCAGCGATAGGCACAAGCCTGCCTGACTTTGTAAGGGATATTTCTACTATCTAAGAAGATATTTGGTTTTCGGGAAGATTCAGGAGAAGTCAGCCGAAGTGATGAGGTAGCTAGGAGAAACCAGCGGGTCTGCTAAAACTGATGGCCTCACGGAAAAGTAAAAACCTGCCCTAATTGCTATCCGGGAGACTGGACGTCATGTGAAATGAACATTCGATAAGGAGCCTTTGTGAAGCCTTATAGTATAAGTAATGGGAAGGATAGCTGATGCAAAGAGCGACTGTTCTAGGTATGATGAACTGCAGTATACGAGTCGTCCCGATAATTATCAAAGTAGATAGTGTGACAGGCGAAACCATCAATAAAGAATCGACGCAGGCTATGAACTTATTGCTCACGGACGTAAACTCGATTATAAGTAATGCTGTTTATTATTTTTACATACCAACGGTAAGTCTAAGATGACCACCTAGGCCTTCACGAACAATCCGCATCAAAGTCGAAAGTCTTATGTCGCTGGCGTTATTTTCAATTCTCGAAATATAAGTTTTTGTAGTGCCACATTTTTCTGCTAATTGTTGCTGTGTCAAACCTTGTTCTTTACGAAGTACTAGAATCATAGCACCTAATTTGAAGGCTTCAAAACCTTCTTCGTAAGCTTCTCTAGTATTTGTTCCTACTTTGCCATATTGTTGGTCCAAATGGTCTGTAAAGGAAGTCAGATTATTATTTGTCTTTTTCATCGAAATACTGTTTTTTTTAAGTGTTTCTGCAAGTACTAATTCATTTTTCGGAGACTTTTGAGTTTTCTTCTGAAACCCGTTCAAAATAATCATTAGTTTTCCTTTATCAAAGAACGAGAACAGTCTGAATATATCCGAACCGACTTCGACACGAATTTCAAAAATTCCTAACGAATTCTTCATGTGGTCAAAATACTTCTTCGCAACCCTGTTGATAGTAAAAATGAGCTGTAATGTCCAGTTCATTTTTTTCTTTACTTCTGGCTTCAGTCTTTCAAAAAAGTCGAGATAGTAATTATTAAAGTAAAATATTTCCAGTATGAATTTTTATTGCACAAACCAAAGTTAGCTAATTAGCTAACAGTGTCCAAGTGTGGAAAGTTTAAAATTTAGCTTTTTCGGTGGAAATCATTACTTATAACGTTGATGTTTATGCAGTTGCGGGAGTTTGAAAAACTAAACTTTCCCGCTTGAACAGACGCTGTTCGAAAACAAACATTTTTGCCTCACACTGTGCCCCGCTATTACTTATATACTCAGTGCGTGGGCCTTGAATTGATATAAACCAGAAAGAGGATCCTTCCATCGGGTGAAATGCCTGTGCCGACAAATGACGTCATCCCTTAAGCGCGTGGGTAACGCTCCCAAGCCAAACATGTGGCAAGTTGGTTTGCCGTGATACATGCAGTGAAGTAATCCAGATTTCGGTGTCTGTACTGACCTTTCGAATCCGCTCAAGGTAAACTAAACAAAAACTTCATACAGAGGTCATCAGGTCGGATGAGCTGCAACTACCTGTCCCGAATATCGGTATCTTACTGACGATAGGTGTTGAAATCAAGACGTACTTTGATGGTAAATCCTGTGGATCATGGGGTACTGAAATGGATGATTTAGCAGCCCTAGGCACAGGCCTGCCTGAGGTATTCATGGATATTTCTCCTACGGAAAGGAGATGTTTGGTCTTGGGGAACATTCAGGAGAAGTCACAGAGGTAATAGTAGTTACCGGTAACGAGCGGTAAGAACTAAAGGTATCACGGGGTGGCCAAAGCCTGTCCCGAACTTAATTTGGGGGACTGAATATTGAATCGTGTCTTAATTTGATTAGGAATTCTGAGCAATCACGTTGGCCTAACTTAAGCGGACATGGAAAAATAAAGTAATGATAAAGAAAGTACTACGATTATTTCAGTGGACCTATTTTCCTTGATTTAAAGGAAGGAAGACCGTAGACGGATGAGAGAAATAGCCTCAATAGTAGAATTCACCCAGACGAAGACAATTTATTATCTTCAACCCCTTTTGGAACTGAGATTTACATAATCGGGTTTTTTACCATTAACAAACTATTTCATGGCTAATAAAGCAGAGCGTAAAGTAACCATGGGTCAGGTCTTCAAGACCATTATTTGGCCTAGGAGAAAACATTTATTTTTAGGATTATTTCTGATTGTTATCAGCCGTCTGGCAAGTTTGGTATTACCGGGAGCGAGCAAATATCTGGTAGATGATGTCATCCCAAGTAATGATCTGAATCTTCTTAAATGGTTGATTATCGCGGTGGTAACAGCTATCGTAATACAATCTGTCACCTCCTATGCCCTGACTCAGATTCTAAGCGTTGAAGCTCAGAATCTCATTTCTAAACTCAGGTCGCAGGTACAGAGTCATATTATCAAACTCCCAATCCGCTTTTTTGACAATACTAAAACAGGTGAATTGGTCTCTAGAATAATGACTGATGTGGAAGGAGTACGGAATCTTGTGGGAACTGGTTTTGCGCAGATGATAGGTGGAATATTGACCTCTTTTATCTCCTTATTCCTATTGATCAGCATAAGTCCCAAAATGACCTTGTTTGTACTTGCCCCAGTGGTTATTTTTGCATTAGTGTCATTAAAAGCATTTAGTAAGATTCGCCCGATCTTCAGAGAAAGAGGCAAAATCAATGCACAAGTGACTGGTAGATTAACTGAAACACTTGGAGGAATACGCGTGATAAAAGGTTTCAACGCTGAGCAACAAGAGATCAACACCTTTGCAAAAGGCGTGGATGAGCTTTTTCAGAATGTAAAAGCAAGCCTCACTGCTACCAGCATAGTGACTTCCGCTGGAGCATTGCTACTGGGGTTGGCATCCGCCGGAATCATGGGAATCGGTGGATATATGATCATGCAGGAGCAGTTGACCTTTGGAGATTTCTTAGCGTTTACTTTGTATTTGGGATTTATGATTGCTCCGATTGTGCAGATGTCCAACATTGGAAGTCAGTTGACCGAGGCCTTTGCCGGATTAGATAGGACAGAAGAGATCATGAATACGCCTCTTGAAGCTGATGATAAAAAAAGGACTGTTACACTGGAAAATATTCGTGGGGACGTAAAGTTCGACCAGGTGTCATTTGCTTATCAGGAAGGCAAAGAAGTGGTAAAGAACGTGAGCTTTACTGCTCCTGCTGGCACAGTTACCGCGCTGGTAGGAACTTCGGGTTCAGGAAAAACAACTATTGCAGGCTTAGCCGCTTCCTTCTTAAATCCAGATTCTGGTCTGATTACTCTTGATGGCCAGGATATGCAATCCGTGACTTTAGAGTCTTTCCGGTCAAAACTGGGGGTGGTGTTACAGGATGATTTTCTTTTTGAAGGAACCATCCGCCAAAACATACTCTTTCCACGTCCTGAAGCTACGGAGGAGCAATTGCAACTGGCAGTTCATGCTGCCCACGTGCAAGAATTTACCGACCGATTTGAAGATGGTTTGGATACTTTGATAGGGGAGAGAGGCGTGAAGCTTTCGGGTGGACAGAGACAACGGGTAGCAATTGCCAGAGCAGTCTTGGCGGATCCTAGAATTTTGATTCTTGATGAAGCCACTTCAAATTTGGATACAGAGTCAGAGACTTTAATTCAGGCGAGTTTGAAAGAGTTGATGAAAGGCAGAACTACTTTTGTGATAGCCCACAGACTAAGTACGATTCGTCAGGCAGATCAGATTTTAGTGGTGGAGCAAGGTAGAATTGTAGAGCGCGGACGCCACGACGAATTGATTGCGTTGGAAGGGCGCTATTTTCAGTTATTTACTTATCAGGCGAGGATCTAGAAGTTGTGATCGGTGAGTGGTAAGGCAGGTAAGAAGTAATAGGTGGGAAGTGTCTGACAAAAACCAGTGGATTAAAGTAAGCGGATTATGGAGTTTTTTGAGCTCTCCAGAAACTTTAGTAAATAGTTTTTGGTAAATTTTGTAAGAAATACAAGGTGAGAAGTGTCTGATAAATTATATCTCATTGGTAAAAACTTCCATTTAATTGTGAAGCCTCTTGCTGAAGGCAAGACCTGTAAAAGCGCAGAATGAAATTCTGGGTCAATGTGCGAAGTGTGAATGCGATAGAGTGCCAACGGCGATCCGTAATTAATTTTTTTTTAACCATTACTAGGAGAGTATAATGAGCTGATGTCAAGATCATTATCACATCAATCTGATCATAGACACAACCTCAGCGATATGTTTGGCCTGATAGAAATTGTCATGTGCAACCTCATATTCTATCCGTTCATATTCCCAAGTGGTATGAAATGGAATGTGAATGGCGTGACCACCAAGTTCCAGGACAGGAAGAATGTCTGACTTCAGACTATTTCCCATCATTACGAACTCTTCAGGTTCCACGTCAAGGTGACGGATTAGCTTGGCGAAATCTGCATTTTTCTTTTCGCTCATGATCTCTATATGGTGGAAATAATGATCTAATCCCGACTTTTTCAGCTTTTTCTCTTGGTCTACCAAGTCACCCTTTGTAGCCATTACCAACCTAAAATCATCCTTTAAGTAGTCCAAAACATCTTCTACTCCTGGTAATAATTCCACAGGCTTTTCCATCATATCATATCCGATCTGAAGGATTTTATCTATAAATGTGACTGGAATTTTATGATCTGAAATTCGTAGCGCAGTCTGAATCATCGATAGAATAAAGCCTTTTATTCCATAACCATACTTATCAAGATTGTCTATTTCGGTTTGGTAAACTTCTTTGATGATGCTATGTCTAGGCATAAATACTTCCATCAAACTAGCGAATTCCTCTTCTGCTTCGCGAAAAAATGGTTCATTCACCCACAATGTATCGTCGGCATCAAATGCGATTACTTTTATCATTTTTGAGATGGTAATATTCTAAAATTGGAAATACTTGTCCGCCGTGGCGGATTGAAATATCCTTAAGTGCGGATTGAATTTTTTTTTATCTCTGCTCAGATTGGGAATTCAGCTTACTGAAATCTATTCACTGAAAACTATTTCCTGACCACTTACTCCTCACTGATTACTGATCACTGACCGACTGTTTTCAACCAGTCAAGCAACACATCTCTCCAACCTGAAACCGGCCCTTTTCCTATTCCAAAACCAAATCCATGTCCTCCTTGAGGATAGATGTGTAGCGAAGCCGGTACCTTGTGGGCATTGAGCGCGTCATAGTATAGCAAACTATTTTCAATAGGAACTCCGCTGTCGTCCTGCGCATGTACCAGGAATGTCGGAGGAGTTTCATCTGTTACATTCAATTCCCCTGAGAAACGATCGATCAATTCTTGGCTGGCATTATCACCGATTAGATTTTTGCGGGAACCCGAATGCGCACTTGCATCTCTAAATGAAATCACTGGATACGCTAAAATAGAAAACGATGGTTTCGCTGATAGTTGGTCAATCGCATCCGTTGATCTATCTACTTCATGATCATATTGTGTGCTTACAGTCGAAGCCAAGTGTCCGCCAGCGGAGAATCCCATTACGCCAACTTTAGCAGGATCTATTCCCCAATCTTCCGCATGGCTTCTGGTCAATCGGACCGCACGCTGGGCATCAAGCAACGGTACTTCCTTTGCATCGATTAATGATTTTGAATTTGGTAACCTATATTTAACCACTATTGCTACTATACCTTGCGCATTGAGCCATTTGGCAAAGTCTCTTCCTTCCCAATCATACGCCAGAATACCGTAACCTCCTCCAGGAAAAATCACTACTGCCTGGCCGTTTCTCATTTGCTTACTGGGAAGAAATACGTCAATCTGAGGAATCTGCACATTCTCTATTCGGATAATTCCTTCTTCAACTACTTTCTCCTCCAGTCCCATGTCTTTTTGCAAAGGTGGAGTTCCTTCCCAAAGTGGGAGGACAATTTCTTGAGCATTTACGATCACACTTGAAGTGAGGATGCTAAGGATGAATACTAACTTTTTCATAGGTTTATTTTTAGGCTTTAAAATCAAAAATCTTGTCCGTCAACTGCCATCTCCAGCTATCTGGAGTTCCTGGTAAATTGGTTTGATATTGTCCGAGGAAGGATTCCCATTCTTGGACTTTTTTATTCGCACTGTCGAGTCTAGTTTTTCGTTTAAAGGAAAATTTTTCATCTCCCACCAGAATCATACTCAATCTGTTTCGCCATCGGAAAATACTCATTTGTAAAATTCCGGCAGTTCGAATACTTTCCAAAATCTCTGGAGCAACCGTTTTGTGGCATTCTTCATAAGCTAAAATAGCTTCTTCGTCATCCTTCAAATCACAGATCAACAAAAAGGTTTGAGTATTCATTTTAAATCAAGTTTTATTATAATATAGGCATTAGTGTTGTTTTTCTTGTTTTAGATCTGGATAGCTATGAGGGATGTTCAAAAGGAAATTCCATGAGATATTCACGCCTTTAGTCAGTTATTTAAGATGACTATCTTCTTAATCTAATGATTTTTCAATGTTTCCATCTTTCTATTAGGTAGTCATTCAACCTTCCAACTGTATTATTTTTTTGGCCCTGAGACTAAATAGCAACACCATTACAAAGCAGGCGAGAGGTAGAATAAACGAGAAGTTCACTTCTGGAACTCCCCAAATTAAAGTGTCGTCATAGCCAATTCCTCCAATATCCATAATCATCCCCTGTAGCGTTGGCATGATCGCTCCACCTACTATTGCCATCACTAAGAATGCCGCGGCAAATTTGGAGTCTTCTCCCATGCCATCCAGTGCAATGCCATAAATGGTTGGAAACATAAGAGACATGGCAAATGAAATTGCAACCAGAGAATACAAACCCATCATTCCAGGAAGAAAAATAGCGCCTGCGGTAAACAGGATTGCCAGGACAGAGAAAATAGCCAGCAACTTTGAGGCAGGAATATATCTTAACAAGAAAGTGCAGATCCATCTACCAATTAGGAAAACTACCAAAGCAATATAGCCATAATTTACAGCATCGGCATTAGAGATTCCAAGTACCTCCGCATATTGGTAAATGTATGTCCAAACCATAATTTGGGCTCCTACATAAAACATCTGAGCGAGTGTGCCTTCCACAAAATTTCGATTTTTGAGTAAGCGGGACATGGTGGCTTTAAAATCTAAGTTTCTATCTCTTCCAAGATTTTCAGGCATTTTCACCACGGCTATCAATACCAAGATTGCGATCACCACAATTCCTAAAATAACATAGGGATCGCGGATCACCATCAAGTCCGCGGTTCGAATGACGGCTTTGGCAGCCTCATCTAAACTGTTGAAAATGATTTTGCCATTTTCGTCCGTGGCGTTTGACCGTAGTGCATTTAGTATAAATTGTTTGGCTACAAATAACCCGGCTAGAGCCCCCATAGGATTAAATGCCTGAGCGAGGTTAAGGCGTTGGGTGGCCGTTTCTTCCGGACCCATCGATAGAATGTAAGGGTTTGCCGTAGTCTCCAGGAAAGCTAGACCGAAGGTTAAGATATAAAGAGATGCTAAGAAAAAGCCATAACTCTCCCATGCTGCCGCTGGATAAAATAGCATGGCTCCAAATCCATAAAGACCAAGTCCCAATAGGATTCCTGTTTTATAAGAATACCTTTTGATGAAGAAGGCAGCCGGTAGAGCCATGGTGAAATAGCCTCCGTAAAATGCCAATTGAACCCAAGATGCCTGAGTGTTATTCAATTCGAGAACTCGCTTAAATCCGGCCACCATTGGATTTGTGATATCATTAGCGAAGCCCCATAATGCAAAAAGTGAGGTAATAAGAATGAATGGAAGGAGTAGTTCTTTTGGAATTAAAATTGGTTTTTGGGTCATGATTTTGGGTTAGAGTGATCGGTCGAGATGGGTGTATCCACCGTCTACAAAAAGGTGTTGTCCGGTGATATGTGATGCCTTTTCGGAAAGGAGAAAAATGGTCATGGAAGCAATTTCTTCTGGACTGGTCATTCTATTTCCCAAGGGAATGTTTTTGGTAATGTCAGCTAATTTCTGATCGGGATTATCAAAAGTTTGAATCCAGTTTTGATACAAGGGGGTGAATACTTCAGCTGGAATTACTGCATTTACCCGTATTTGATAGGGCAGAAGCTCTACTGCCCATTCTCGGGTAAGGGAGAGTTGCGCTCCTTTGGCAGCGGTGTACCCCGAAGTTCCGCCCTGGCCTGTCACCGCAGTTTTGCTGCTGATATTGACAATTGAACCTTGGTTTTTTTTCAAATGAGGCAAAGCATAGTGTGCCAAATGATAATAGTGATTCAAGTTTTTAGCCACTGATTTTTCAAATGCTTCGGGACTTCCATATTCCAAACCTACGCTATCGTTAGCTCCCGCGTTGTTGACTAAACCGTCAATTCTACCGTATTTGGCTATAACCTGAGCTACGGCTGTTTCAGAATCTTTGGCGGCAAATAAACGCATTGGAATTTGCATTGCATTTCCATTGGCTAATTTTAGGATCTCAGCACCTTCTTTTTCACTTGGATCAATCATCACAGGAATTGCCCCCTCTTCGATTAATCCTCTGGAAATAGCCCCACCAATTCCTTTAGCTCCTCCAGAAATGAGGATGACTTTATTACTTAGGTTTAGGTTCATTGTTGGAATTCTTAAATTATTAATTTACCGCCAAGCTGGGGGCGAATTGGAATAGGATTATTGATATCACTTAATCGCTCCATATTCAATACTAATAGCTTTGGTTTTGGGAATTTGGTAAGCAGCAATTCAATTTTAAATGGAAGTTTTAGACCACTAATTCTTCAATTTTTCTATCTAAAAAGCCATTTGAGTTACAAAAATTGAATGTCAATTTAAGGTACCTTCGCATTACCATGAGAGGTAAAAACTGACTTCTAATATTCATCCATTCTATCAAATCCTTTTTACCTTTTGAACTATTGCATGAGCGGCAGGCGAAAATTAGATTATCAGCTGCGTCAAGTCCTCCATACTTTTTTGGAAATATATGATCTAAAGCCAAATGTTTATCAGAACCTCAGTAATTGCAAATAGTACCTGTATTGAGTTTGATTTTTTCATCATCGAAAATTGATTTCATATTCATAGTACCATCTTTAAGTCCTTTGAATAGTTTCGCTCGAATCATGTAATTTAACATGCCATATTCTTCCTGCTTTTTATCAATTGCAGAATGTGCCATGGTTAAATTAGCATAGGAATAATAGATCAACTCTCTAACAGCTTCATATTTTGCTTTAGGCATATTTCATTCTTTTATCCCGTAAAATTCTGCCGCCGTATTTCCCATAATCGCTTCCTTTTCTGTCTTGGAAAGTCTGTCAGTAAAACGTTCGATTACTTCCAATACCTGCTCGTATTCTCCGGCGATGTTACAAACTGGCCAATCGCTGCCAAACATCAGTCGCTTAGGACCATATAGCTCCAAGGCTACTTCCAGATATACATTGAGATCAGAAGGTTTCCAGCTCTTCCAATCTGCTTCGGTGATCATTCCAGATACTTTACAGAATATATAATCGCGCTCTGCGAGTGGAGCCATTTCCTTTTTCCAGGTTCTCCATATTCCCCATTTAATATTTGGCTTGGCAAGATGGTCGATTACAAACGGTTGCTCAGGGGCTTTTTTTACAAATTTTAAAGCCGCTTCTAATTGTGTATGGGAAATCAGAATATCATAGGTATATCCTCGTTTGCCCAATTTGCTGATGCCACGAATAAATTCTTTGCGAAGCATGTAATCCACATTTTTTGACTGCAGGATTTCCCGATAGCCTTTCAATTTTTTTTGCGAAGCAAATAGATCTAACTCCTTATCCAGGTCATCGCTTGCCAAATCTGCCCAACCTACCACGGCTTTAATTTGCTCGTATTCTGCAGCCAAATCCAGTAGATAGGCAGTTTCCCGAAAGCTTTCATCGGCCTGCACAGCCACGCAGCCATCAAACTGGTGCTCCGCTAAAATTGGGATCAAATCTTCAGGGAGAAAATTTCTCTGAATCACCTTCATTTCCTCGCTGATCCAGGAATGTTTTTTAGGATTGTACTTCCAGAAGTGTTGGTGAGAATCCAATCTCATGCCTCAGGATCGTTCATAGCAACTTGTTTAGCCTCGCCAAGTCCTTCAATACCTAACTCCACCACGTCACCTTCTTTCAGATAAGTAGGAGGGGTGAGCCCCATCCCCACGCCTGCGGGAGTTCCGGTCGAAATCACATCGCCGGGCAAAAGGGTCATGTATTGGCTTAGGTGTTCAATCAAGGTTGGAATGTCAAAAACCAAGTCTGAGGTAGTGCTGTTTTGGAGCATTTTGCCGTTTACCTTCAGCCAAAGTCTCAAGTTGTGTGGGTCTTTGATTTCTGTTTTGGTGACCAATACTGGCCCAAGAGGAGCGAAATTGTCGGCACTTTTACCTTTCACCCATTGACCACCATGGCGAAGTTGGAAGTCACGCTCACTGACATCATTGTGCACGCAATAGCCAGCCACATAGTCCATCGCATTTTCTTTACTTACATATTTGGCTCTCTTGCCGATGACTACGGCCAACTCTACTTCCCAATCCGTCTGAACTGAGTTTCTGGGAATATATATAGGATCGAAAGGTCCACAAAGAGAAGAAGTTGCCTTCATAAAAATAATAGGCACTTGGGGAACTGCCATTCCAGATTCTTCTGCATGCTTTCTATAATTAAGACCGATGCAAATAATCTTGGAAGGTCGGGCGACAGGAGAGCCCAATCGTGATTCAGAGGGAATTTCATTAAGATTATCTCCATTGGCATCCAACCATTCTTCCAGTCTCGACAATCCATTGGAGGCGAAAAAATCTTCATTCCAATCTTGCTGAAATCCTGAACAATCTAAGTTTTTGCCAGCTTTATTTTGAATTCCTGGCTGCTCTTTTCCAGCTTCGCCAAATCGTATAAGTTTCATAGTAGTATCAAGTATTAAGATGATAGAATTAAGATATAATATTCAAGTTATTGGAGTCAAGACTTAAAATGCTCTAAAATAACAGCGTTGAGTTCGTAACTCTCAAATCAACAATCTCCTCACATTTTCAGTCCTAAAAATCCTCCGTCAATCGGGATGTCCGTTCCGGTCATAAAGCTTCCTTTGTCAGAACTTATAAAGTAGGCGAGTTCGGCGATTTCTTCTGGCTGTGCCATCCTGCCAATTGGCTGAGTGGCTGAAAGGTTTTCGAACATTTCTTTCTCCTGCCCGGGATAATTTTTTGCAATAAATCCATCTACAAACGGAGTGTGTACTCTACCTGGAGACAGACAGTTGCATCTAATTCCATCCCCTACATAGTCTCTAGCTATGGAAAGGGTCATGGAGTGCGCAGCGCCTTTGGTCATGCTGTATGCGAAGCGATCGGGAATTCCGATGGAAGCTGCAACGGACGCCATATTCAATATAGAGCCACCGTCACCTTCTTTCAATTTTGGCAAGGCTGCTTTGACACAGTTAAACATCCCTTTTACATTCACTTGAAACAGTCTGTCGAAATCTTCCTCAGAGGTATTTTCCACTTTTCCGACATGAGAAATGCCCGCATTATTAATCAGCACATCAATTTTTCCCGGGATTGTTCCAATGACTTGTTCAGTTTCTTTAGTGTTTGAAATGTTGCATGGAATGAAAAATGCCTCCAGCCCTTCAGCTTTCAGAGATGCTTCTACTTTTTCACCATCTGTGTTGATGTCCAAAAAATAAACTCTGCTATTTCTTCTAGCGAAAAGCTGAACCATTGCCAAACCTATTCCACTTGCTCCTCCTGTAATTACTATAGTTTTATTTTCCATGTCAATATTTTATCGAAATCAAGTTAAGGCTGACTTAGTGGACTGCCAAATGTTTTGTGCTAAGCTTACAGATTTACTATTTCACCGGTTTTGACCGACTCATCGCACGCGAAAGCAATTTTGAGACTATTCAATGCATCGTCCAAATGATCAGTCAACTCGACGTCTTCAATAATGCTCTTCAAGAAAAATTGCTGCTCTCTGGTACAAAGTTCCTGATGATCTGGCTCGTCTTTCAGGTCTATCCATTCATCTTTTCTGGTGAAATTATTTGCAGCGTCGATGTCTGAATGGTGAATTCGAATTGACTCAGTCTTAGTGTGTGAGGCTACTTTGTCAGATTCCCCACTGGAACTGGAGTCTTTTTCGGTGATGGAAACGGATCCTTTCGGGCCAAAAACATCTTTGATAAAGAAGGCCGTTTCGCTGATCATTGGTCCCCATCCTGCTTCGTACCAGCCCACGGAGCCATCTTCGAACCGAAGCTGAAGTTGGCCATAATTATAATTGTCTTCAGCAATATCTGGGGTCAACCTAGCTCCGATTGCCGACACTGATATAGGTCGAGACCGGGTCATTTGACACATCACATCAATATAATGTACTCCACAGTCGACGATCGGGCTCAGACTTTTCATGAGATTGCGGTGCACATCCCACATGTATCCTTCACTCTGCTGATTTAGATTCATGCGCATCACTAAAGGCTTACCCATTTTCTGAGATTCTTCTATGAACCGGATCCAGGAAGGATGATGTCTCAATATATATCCAACCACTACTTTTTTTCCTTTTTCTTTTGCTTTGGCAATGATCTTTTCACATCCCAAGATAGTGTCTGCCAAAGGCTTTTCTATAAAAATATGCGCACCGGCATGGAGCGCTTTTAAAGCAAAATCCTCATGAGTGTCTGGATACGTGGATATGCAAACGGCGTCAGGCTTGGTAACTGCTAACCCTTCCTGAAAATCATCGAAAGTTGGATAGTTAGATTTCAATTGTTCGTTGAGTTTATTCTTGCTCATTCCCCTTGAGACTAATCCACATATTTCAAACTCAGGCATGGAATGATATGCGGCAGCATGGGCAGCGCCCATATTTCCACAGCCGACTACTAGTATTTTGATCTTTTGCATTTCAAAAATTTAATTGGATTCAACTGATTCTAGCAACGCGTCAAATTCAGTTTGTGAAATCGAAAGTACATTAATATCCATGGTGATAGGAGTGGATGGCTCATCAGATTTACTTCTGGGTACTGCTACCATTTTATCGACCACATCCATTCCTTTGATCACCTGGCCAAAAACAGTATAATCTCCGTCCAGTCGATGTTCTCCATTTTTGTTTTCAACAATATAGAGCTGACATCTGGCGGAAAGTTTCCCGGGATTATCATCCCGACCTGATCCGACTGCTCCATATATATGAGTAAGCTCGGGGATAAATTCCGGTTTTAAGAGATACTCGGGATCAGTAAATCCCGCTGGCGTATCCGGACAGCCTGCTTGAGCCACAAAGTCAGGAATCACTCGGTTAAATGTGAGCGAATCCCAGTATCCAGCTGCAGCCAGTTCAACAAAACTTGCTTTATGGTTGGGAGCTCTGTCATCCAAACTGATTAAAATCTCTCCCATAGGAGTGAGGATTTGACCTATTTGAATTTTCTTTTCTGATTGCTTTGCGAAAGAATTCGATGGTAAAAATATGATGGCACCCAAAAAGCAACTAAGTAGGGATAATATTTGTCTTTTTAGAATCATAAAATATTTTTAAGTGAAACTACCGTGGAAGAGATTTTACAACTCCGCGTTTATTTAGCGTACTGTAACTTAATTTTAAATTTAATAAAATGAGTCATATTAATTCTGTAGCACAAAGTGAATTAGATAGAATTTTGGCATTAAGTAGTTTAAACATTGATTACTATGAGCCAAATCAAGGACTCGATTATCTCACTGAAATGGCAGCTAAAATAGCAGGGACGCAGATTTCTATGGTCAATTTGATTGATACATTTACTCAATGGAGCGTGTCTTCCCATGGGTTAGATATCACCCAAACGCCAAGAGAAGATTCTGTATGTCAATATACAATTTTGCAGGAAAGAGGAAAAGAGTTTCATGTATCTGATCTAAGTCAGGACTTCAGGTTTAAAGATAAGTTCTACGTGACGGGTGACCCCAATTTGAGGTTTTATATGGGATTGCCTTTGACTACTCCAGAAGGATACAATCTAGGTGCGTTGTGTGTAATGGATTCTAGTATTATCCATCTTGGTGAAGATTCCAAAGAATTGTTAAGATTGATCGGTCGACAGATTGTAGATCGATTGATGGTTAACGGTCTAGTAGTAAGATTGAGGGATGAGCTGAAAAAGTCTGAGACCAATCAGAAAAAATTGGCTCATGATATTCGAGGTTCCCTAGGAGGAATCGTTGGCCTGGCTGATCTTATTTTAGATATGGAAGATAAAACGGAGACTAAAGAGCACTTTAATTATATTACTCTTATCAAGCAGAGCAGCATATCATTAATTGATCTTTCTGAGGATATCTTACAAAAAGATTTTGACCATACAACCCAACATATTAGTAGGCTACAGGAAAATGAAACTAATTTAATCTCACTAAAAGATAAAATTACACAACTTTTAGCTCCACAGTTAAAGGTTAAGAACTTGAATTTCTCCGTCACTTTGGGTGACAATGACCAACATCTCCCTTTTCAAAAAGGATACGTAATGCAGATTTTAGGTAATTTATTATCCAACTCCATCAAATTCACTCAGCCCGAAGGTACTATTGAAGCGATGATTGCATTGGAATATAAAGAGACAGATCTGTGGTTAAATATGGTAGTCCGTGATAGTGGAATTGGGATGTCCTCAGAAAAAATTGCTGAAATTATGAACGAAGGTACCAGTTCTAATCTGGGCACTCAAGGGGAAATTGGATTTGGGCTTGGCCTTACGTTGGTCAAGCAATTAGTTCAAGCCAGAGATGGAACAATCGATGTGTCGTCATCGCCAAATGAATTCACAGAATTTAAAATTTCAGTTAAAGTAAATTAGCGTTCTCTAACGCATTTTTTTGATTGGTAACAGGGTTCGCATACATAGATAAAAAGCCATTTTTAAGCAGTTCGTTTTTGAAATCTATTTTCTCGTGCATTCTGTTTTTAAACGCTACTTTTTGTTCTGAAGTGTAATGATCCGAATATTCATTATCACCATGAAGTAAATCATGAGCAATATAGTTGGATGGCCAAAGCTTATAACCAGCCCATATTTTTTGATTAATCACATCAGCTAGTTGAGATAGTTTTTCAGGCAGGCGGGTGTCTTCTGCGGCGATTTGTTTGATTTCTTCAGTCAAAATATCATTCGCCTGTAGATGAATACCTTTTTTGGTGCCCATTATTCCTCTGAGAAGATTCAAGAAGTCTTCATTTTCACTTTTGACATAAATCTCATGCCTGGATTTGGCAATTAACTCAGGCATTTTCAGGATATCAGTAGGATCATATTCATAAGAAATAGATATCGGGACAACTTTGATTTTCTCAAAAAACCCAAATCCATCAGAACCTTCTTCAGATAAAGTGAGCATTTTCAAAACGCCTCTCTGGGTAGCGTCGTTTCCATCCTTAGTTCTTCCTTCCCGTTGTGCAGTCCATACAGAGCGATTTTCTTGCAACAACGATTTTTTAATATACGCTGAGGCAAGTTTTGAGCTTTCTAAAAGTGCTCTTCCTTGAAGTCCTCTTTTGATGGCAAAATTTCTGTTTAATTTGGAGAGTGCATGTAGAAAAGGTTTCTTGATTAGGTTGTCGCCTATTGCTGAAGTAGTCAATATTAGCCCATTTTCATACAGACAGGCATTCAAAAGTGAGGTGTCTAAAATAATGTCTCTATGATTGGATATAAATAGGTAGGCAGTATTAGGTTTCAATTTTTCAAATCCTCCTGTACTCAACCCATTTGAACTTTTCTCCAGTACTTTCTTCACTCCTGGGTAAATGAAGTTGATCTGAAAATCTCTTAAAGACTGAGTGTGAACCAATAGATTTTTCCAGTTCATACCCGTATCTGAAGGAAATGTGAAATTCATCATTGCCTCCAGCATTTCATCATTCACTATTTTGCGCAGCGCTTCATTGGCTTCAGAATCATAAAAAGGTCTGATCGAATCAAATTGGGACATAGCTAGTAATTGTATTTGGGTAAAAGCAGTTTTAGCTTTGAATGAGAAATGAAGATAATAAGTACTTTATGATTTTCACTTAATTAACGCTGAATATAGGTGTTGATGAATAACAGATGGTAGGGGAGTGCATTTGTCCAATATTCCCATGAGTGGGCGCCAGGACGCTCGGTGTAGTCATGAGGCACCTTTTTTTCCACAAGCAATTGGTGGATTTGTCTATTTGTGGCAATGAGAAAATCATCTACTCCACATTCGATCTTTAGTGCAACTCCATTTTCTTTCAGCTTATCCACCAGTCCTACCACTGTGTACGGGCTAAACGGAGCATCGTATTGAATATCGCCTAACATAGCTTTTTGCTGTGCTAACCGCTGATTGGCAAGGTCACCTGAAAGTTTCCATTCTCTGGTATCAATATTCATTACGCCACTCATACTTCCCGCAGCGATAAATAAGTCAGGATGCTTTGCACTCAGCATTATAGCTCCATGCCCTCCCATAGACAAACCTACAATTGCACGTGACTCACCTCTGGCCATTGTGCGGAAATTTGCGTCGATATGCGCTATCAACTCCTCGGTAATATAGGTTTCATACTGTACTGAATCCATCAAAGGGCTATCAAAATAGTAGCTCGATGGACCCACGCTTGGGGTAATTATAATAACCTGATATTCATCTGCCAGTCTAGGTACTAATCCCTGCTCTGTCACTTTGTGATGCCAGTCACCAAAAGATCCACTTCCACCATGCAATAAATAGAGGGTAGGAAACTCCATTTCTCCATCATAGCTAGAAGGTGTCGTGACGGCGGCCTTCAATTTCTTATTCATTGCTTCGCTATACACTTCTATCGTATCCACTTTTGCTTGCCCAAAAGAAAGTACAGGAATAAAATAAGCTATAAGTAAGAATTTTCTCATGGATGGCAAAGGTTATTTCATGGCTAAAATAAGAAATTTTTACTACCTGGAAACTCAGATTTTGTGAAAGTCAAGCTAGGCTGATTTGACTAAGTATGAAATTGTAGTCATTATTCCAGTAAGACTTGCATGAAAAAACCTCCCGATATCTCGGGAGGTTTAGTGCGGATAGAGGGACTCGAACCCCCATGCCTCGCGGCGCTAGATCCTAAGTCTAGTGCGTCTACCAATTTCGCCACATCCGCAGCTGTTTTCTTTTGGAATGCAATTTTAAGGATTCTAGGAGTGAAATAATATTAATTGCCTGCTTAATATGTTCAGGTAAGTGAGAGCATTACGGAAGATACTCATTTTCAACTGCTTTAATTTTTAAGCTAGTCACCTGCTTCAGCTAAAAAAGACTTTCAAATTTGAAAGGTTCGTTAACGCTGTTATTCTATCCTATTTATCCATATTGGAGTAGAACCTTCATGATCCTTGTATGGAGTATCTAACCCTTCACTGCCCTGAAAAAAGTATAAGGTAAAAATAGAACATCAATTCTTCCTATTAATTCTATCCTGACTTTACCAACGAGTATAAATAATACTACAGTTTCTCATTTTATTTTGCGAATTGAAGTAGGCCCCAAGTGTAGATGAGCTAAGGAATTTTGGACAAAAGCTTCAGTTCAATAATCATCGAGAAAAGCTATTCTTAAAATTTATAAATTATTTTTCTTCTTACAGGAACTTTTGGAATGCCTTTTTGATTGAACGTTCATTCAGTCATTTAATCACAGAATAATCTGTTAGATAAAAAGAAGTGTATAATCCAAAGCGCGCTCGTTTTAATCCAGGAGCATGGTTTTCATGGTTGCCCTGTGAGTTTGGTCGCCAAAAATGCAGGAGTAGCTGCAGGTACTATTTATACTTATTTTGAAAATAAGGATGATTTGATCATAGGGATTTATGAGCATGTAGGTCAGGAGATTAAAAATTATGTGTCAGATCGCGATGACCCTTCCTTAACATTTACGGACAGATTTTACAATTATTGGAGAAATTTAACTGATTTCTATGAGCTCAAACCTTCTTACCATGGTTTTTATGATCAGTTTTTGAATTCGCCTTTTAATACGGAAGAAATTCAACACAAACCGAATGCATGGCATGATTTCGCAAATGCTTTTTTCGAAGAAGGAATTAATCGAGGAGAGATTAAACAATTGAACCCTATAATACTTTCCATTCTTGTCAATACCAATGTGAACTCGATTGTCCGCATTAAGAAGAATTTCAAAAAGAAGCTCGCCAGAAATAACATGGAGCTGGATGAGATATCCCACTTAATATGGGATGGGATCAAAGTGGAATAACCCAAAGACCCCTTTTCAAACTAAAACCTATTAATTATTAAACACATGTTCAAAAAATGTTTACTGTTGGTCGGGCTGAGTAGTTTACTCTTGTCAAAAGCCGCCTACAGTCAGGAAGAAAGTATAGTGCCCCAAGGAGCATTGACTTTGGATCAGTTGATAGAATATGCGCTCATTCAAAGTCCAATCATCAGACAGGCTCAGATAGATGAAGAGATAGGAGACCGTGAGATCAAATCAAATTTGGCAGATTGGTATCCTCAGATCACCGCCTCTGCTGCCGGAGCTTACAATATCAAGCTGCAGCAACAAGTTATTGGTGATCAGTTGATCACTTTTGGTCAGAAGTACAATTCAAATATTTTGCTTCAGGTGGATCAAACCTTGTTCAACCGAGATCAACTTTTCGCTTCAAAAACATCAATTTATTACCGTGAGCAACTACAGCAGATCATTGAGAATGCCAAGATAAATACAGTCGTGGATGTGAGTAAAGCTTTTTACTCCATCCTCCTATCTGAAGAGCAGATAAAAATTCTCGATCAAAATCTAGATCGACTGGAAAAGCAGTATAAAGATGCGTATAGTCGATTTGATGCTGGTTTGGTAGATAAGACTGATTACCAGCGTGCATCGATTGCACTTACTAATGTGAAGAGTGATAGAAACCGAGTGACCAATTCATTCGATGCCAAATATGACTACTTAAAACAGTTGATGGGCTACCCTGACAGCTTGGATTTCACCATTGAATTTGACCAAAAAGGGGCTGAAGGCAAAATCGCCGAAGATGCGGCTGATCCCTTGATGCTGGAAAATCGCGTAGAATATCAACTTCTAAAAACTAAGCAAACGCTGAATGAAATTCAGACCAAATACGAAAAGTGGAATTACCTTCCGCAATTGTCCGCTTATTATAGATACAACTGGAATTATTTCAATGTTGATTTATCCAACTTATACAAAGCCGCTTACCCGATTTCAGCTGTAGGGCTGAATTTGTCCATCCCCATTTTTCAGGGTGGAAAACGAATCCACAAGGTGAGATCTGCTGAACTACAGGTGGATAGGGGAGTGATCGAAATAGAAAATCTCAGCAATCAGATTAAGACCGAGTATTCCACAGCTCTGGCAGATTACAACAGTAGCGTCTATGAATGGCAGCTGATCAGAGAGAATATGGAAATGGCTGAGGAAGTTTACAACATTATCAAGCTCCAATATGATGAAGGAATCAAAGCTTACGTGGAATTAGTCGTAGCTGAGACTGACCTTCAAAAAGCCCAGATCAATCATATTAATGCTTTCTATCAGGTGTTGGAAGACAAGCTTGATTTAGAAAAAGCATTAGGCACTATCAATTAATTAGAATCCCCTTAAAAATTTTATACCAAATGAAATTATCATACAAACTTGCAGCTTTTTCGGCCTTGATTTTTGCAGGGTTTTCTTGCGGGCAAAAGCAGCAGGCGGGACAGCAAGCTCCTCCTCCTACCGCAGTCACTACTTATACCTTGGTGAAAAAATCCGTGACAGGCATTGACGAATATCCAGCAACACTTGTGCCTCTGAATGAGGTTGAGATTCGTCCGCAAATCGGTGGATACATCACCAATATGTATGTGAAAGATGGTCAGGAAGTGAAGAAAGGGCAGAAGCTCTACGAAATCGACCGTAGTAAATACGCAGCTTCCCAGCAACAAGCGCAAGCGATGGTGCAAAGTGCAGAAGCAAACCTAGCGAGATTGGAAAAAGACTATGACCGCTACAAAAAATTGGACGAAGAAGATGCAATAGCAAAGCAAACGCTAGATCATGCACAGACAGAAGTACTAAATGGCAAAGCTCAACTTAGCTCTGCTGAAGCTCAATTTCAGTCATCTTCTACCGATTATAACTATTCAGTACTTGTTGCCCCCTTTGATGGAACTGTAGGTATTTCACAAGTGAGGTTGGGAGCTCAGGTTTCTCCAGGTCAGCCTCTGCTAAATACACTTTCTTCGAATGACCCTATGTCATTAAATTTTGTGATCAACGAAAGTGAGATTCCAAGATTTAACAAAATGCTTAAGTCTGAACAAACGCCTGATTCCTTGTTTAGGATAAAATTCAGTGATGGAAGTGTTTATCCTTTTAATGGTAAATTTACAACCATAGATCGCGCAGTAGGAAGACAGTCTGGTACTATTAACCTACGCGTGCAATTCCCGAATTCAGATCGCGATCTTATTGCAGGAATGACTGTGAATCTGATGGTGTTGAATGAAGATATTGGAGAGCAAGTCGTGATTCCTTATAAAGCAGTGACTGAGCAGATGGGCGAGTATTTCGTCTATGTAGTGCAGCCTGATAGTACCGTAAAGCAGCAAAATGTAATTCTGGGAACGCAGATAGGAGCGGGTATCGTAGTGAGAAGTGGTATACAGGAAGGGGCCAAAATCGTGGTCACTGGTATACAGAAACTTCGTGAAGGAGCTCAGATCACTGAACAAACTGCTGCCAAATAAGTCGTTTTTTTCAAATAAGACTTGATTAATTAATAATGATATCAGACGTATTTATAAAACGGCCAGTAACTGCAATGGTGATTTCGATCGTCATCGTGCTGGTCGGTGTTTTAGCAATTTTAAATCTCCCCGTCACACAGTATCCTGACATCACGCCTCCGGTAGTTTCGGTGTCAGCCAACTATACAGGGGCGGATGCGCAGACGGTGGAGCAGACCGTAGCTACCCCCATAGAAACCCAGGTAAACGGTACGCCGGGGATGGCTTATATTTCCTCAAATAATACCAGTACAGGTCAGATGCAGATGAATGTCACCTTTGAAGTAGGGACCGATATCAACATTGCTACGCTGGATGTGCAAAATAGGGTTTCCATCGCCGAGCCATCTCTTCCTGAGGCTGTTCGTAGATTGGGAGTGACGGTGAGAAAAAGAAATCCATCCATTATGATGGTGTTGAGTATCACTTCTCCAGAGCGTTCTCATGACGCTAAATTCCTTTCCAACTACGCAAATATCTTCATCAAGGATGCGCTTCTCCGTGTAAATGGAGTAGGAGATATTACCGCTATTGGTCAGGATTTCAGTATGAGAGTTTGGCTCAAGCCTGATAAATTGGCTCAATATGGTATTTCTGCCAAAGAAGTCACTGGAGCGATTCAGGAGCAAAACCTTCAGGTAGCTGCGGGAACTGTAGGAAGTATGCCTCAGTACGATACGCAGGCTTTTGAATATCCTATTACCGTGAATGGCCGTCTTGAAAGAGCGGAGGACTTTGATGACATCATATTAAGAACAAATCCCGAAGATGGATCTATAGTTTATCTGAAAGATGTAGCCAGAATCGAGTTGGGTCAATTTGACTACGGCAGATATTCTACCTTAGATGGCGAAGAAGCGGCGATTTTACTCGTGTACCAAGCTCCGGGAAGTAATGCCCTGGAAACGGCTGAAGGTGTTTATGCAGCTTTGGAAGAGTTGCAAAAGAGTTTCCCTACAGATATGAAATATACAGTTCCATTTGAATCTGTATCAGTAGTAGAAGTTTCGATCAATGAGGTGATGCACACGTTCGTGGAAGCATTGATTCTCGTGATCATTGTGGTGTTCTTGTTCTTGCAGAGTTGGAGAGCCACCTTGGTTCCGGTTCTTGCGATCCCTGTTTCCATTATAGGTACATTCATTTTCTTCCCTTTACTCGGGTTTACGATCAATACACTGACGCTTTTTGGTTTTGTATTGGCGATAGGTATTGTGGTGGATGATGCCATCGTAGTAGTGGAGGCTGTGCAGCATTATATAGATTCTAAGAAGATCTCTGCGAAAGAAGCTACGCGTTTAGCGATGAAAGATATTACTGCTCCGGTGATTGCAATTGCCTTGATCTTGGCAGCGGTATTTATTCCGGTAGGATTTATCCCTGGAATCGTAGGTAGAATGTACCAGCAGTTTGCGATTACGATTGCCATCTCGGTATTGATATCGGCCTTTGTGGCGTTGAGCTTAACACCAGCATTATGCGTTCTTTTGCTCAAACCTTCTAAGGTGAATGAGAAAGGAAAAGGGCTGAACAAGTTCTTCTATAAGTTCAACTTGTGGTTTGAGCGTACCACCCGAAGCTATACTAATGGGGTGAGATACGGCATCAAAAAAGCTCCTCTTGTATTGATTTTACTCATCTGTATTTTTGCAGGAACATTTGCTTTATTCCAGACTAAGCCAACAGGTTTCTTGCCTACAGAAGATGAGGGAAGACTCTATGTGACGCTTCAATTGCCTGAAGGTTCTGCAAGTAACAGGACCAAAGCGGTGATGCAGAAAATCAATACTATTTTAGAAGACACCGAAGGGATCAATCACGTAACCGGTATCGGTGGATTGAACGTGATTAACTTCTCATTCAAACCTAATGCAGCAACTTTCTTCGTGCAGATGGATCCATGGGATGATAGAAAAGATCCTTCTCTGCAACTTGGCGGAATGCTTGGAACATTGAACCAGAAGTTTACCGCTATCACCGAAGGAAATATCGTGGTGGTTCCGCCACCAGCGATCCCAGGATTGGGTAGTACGGGTGGTTTCAGCTTTATGCTGGAGCAGCGATCTGCCAATGGCGATATTAAAGAATTTGAAGGAGTGATGGGGCAGTTTCTTGCCGCAGTGAATCAACGTCCTGAAATCGCAATGGCTTATAGCTTCTTTACTGCCAAAACTCCGGGTTATCACGTGACCGTAGACAGAGAAAAAGCCAAGAAATTAGGCGTTCCTCTTACCGAGATTTTCACAACCATGTCCAATTACATGGGTAGTACCTATGTCAATGACTTCACCAGATACGGTCGAAACTTCCGGGTAGTGGCACAAGCTGATACAGCTTATAGAGCTGGAATAGACAATCTGGAACAGTATTATGTGCAGAGCAGCGGTGGGGAATCAGTGCCATTGAGTGCCTTAATAAGCTATGATGTGGTGGAAAATGCCCCGGTGATTTCTCACTATAACTTATTCCGCTCTGCCGAGATCAATGGTAATGCGGCACCTGGATTCAGTAGTGGGCAAGCGCTTGCGGCTTTGGAAGAAGTGGCAACAGAAGTGTTGCCTGCAGGATATGGCTATGATTTCTCTGGCTTGAGTAGGGAGGAACTTTCTTCGGGAAGTAGTACCATTCTAATTTTTGCTTTGGCGATTGTGTTGGTTTCCTTGCTTTTGGCAGCCTTATACGAAAGCTGGTCTGTACCCTTCTCGGTCTTATTGGCATTGCCACTTGGAGCATTTGGAGCGATCATCGCACTTCATTTTCTGCCTAAATTGGATAATAATATCTATGCACAGATTGGTCTGATTACATTGATTGGTTTGGCAGCTAAGAATGCTATTCTGATCGTGGAATTTGCCAAAGAACGTGTGGATGTAGGGATGCCATTGATTCAGGCGACATTGGAGGCAGTGAAGTTAAGACTTCGTCCGATTATCATGACATCTCTTGCATTTATTCTTGGTGTGGCACCCCTGGCTATTTCCAATGGAGCAGGCGCTATAGCAAGACAAACTATAGGTTGGACAGTAATCGGAGGGATGCTTTCGGCAACCTTCTTAGCGATCTTCTTTGTACCTGTCTTGTATGTGGTGATCACCAAGATAGCTTACGGCAAAAAGACACTGGCAGAGCTAGAAGCCACCTATGATCCCAAAGAGCATAATCATTAAATAGCTTAGAATATCCAGCTAAGTTTCAAATGCCCCCAGAAAGCGATAAGCTTGATGGAGGCATTTTTTTTTCTCCTATTAGGATCTTGCAAATTTCATTAGGAGTTGAAAATTACCGAATTCTGCTGCCTTCACTGATTTCAAATATAAATCTCTGATGTCATTTTGATCTGCCTGAGAATACGTTCCCCAGCTGAAAAGCGGTAATTTATAAATCTGATTAATAAGTATGTCGGCCATCAGGTGAGTATGGCGACCATTTCCATTAGGAAAACAATGAATACTTACAATGCTATGCTTAAACCTAAGTGCGATTTCCTCAGGGGAATGTGTTTCGTTTTTTACCCAATATTTTGAGTCTTCCCAAAATCTTTTTAACCCAATCGGTAGTTGCCATTTATCTATTCCCGAGTTTTTATCAGTATTTTCGAATCTCCAAGCCCTAGACCAAACCTTGCCATACACCTTTTTGTGGAGATTGCAGATAAACTTTTATGTCAAAATCGTTTCTGCTTTTAAGGTTCTGGCTAAAAGCTACTGCAATGATTCCTCAATATTTTGGTGCTCAAAATCATCTAATTCTTCGCGTGTAGCAATTGTTGGGATTGAAAGACCTTCTCTTTTCTAAGAGAGTTTGCCCATTTGTGTATTCTGGTTTTAATCTCATAGGACATATGTGTTAACTTAAAAATAGTGGACCTGCTACATTTAATTGGACAGAAAGTTAAACCCCTAGACGTAGACACAAGGAAGGATAGAGAAAGAGGACCCTTTGACAAGGCTTTCAATCTGATGGTGGTGGAACTTCACAAAAGCGGAAAATCCTCCGGATAATTTGGTTGTGACTTGGATATTCCTACCGAAATGGTTCGGCGCTGGAGTAGAGAATATTCGGCTTCAGGAAATTTGAGTTTTGAAGGTAACGAAAAGCCTGTTTTGAGTCCTGAACAGCAAAGATCAACAACTGAAGAAATCGCTGAAAGATGCCCAGATCGGGCGGGATATCCTAAAAAAGGCCGTAAGCATCTTCTCCAAAAGCGACAGCAACTATTCAGGTTCATGATAGAGCAACAAAGAGAATTTGCTATTGAGAAGATGTGAGCTGTTTTCGAAGTATCCAGAAGTACTTATTACGACTGGTTAACCCGTAAACCTTCCAAATTAGCCTGTGAAAATAAAGTTCTGAAAGCTGAAATCCAGACCTTGTTTCATCTGAGTAAAAGAAGATTCGGGAGTCCAAAATTCACTATCGAACTTAGATACAGAGGTATTCTGGTTTCCAGACCACGGGTAGCCAAATTGATGGGAATCAGAAGTATCATCAGCAAGAAATTCAGAGTACTGACTACCGATTCCAACCATGCACATGTCCCTTCGGAGAATCTGCTAAACAGGGATTTCACCGCATCGAAATCCGGTGAAAAATGGGTGTCCGACATTACCTACATTAAAACACTCCAAGGGAGGCTTTATCTGACCATCATCATGGATCTGTATGACAGGAAAATCATCGGTTTGGCTATCGGTGAGACAAGTGGATGCATCTTGTAGGGCAATTGCCGTTCTTAAAATGGCTGTCAGAAATCTCCTTAGCATATAAAATATATCAACACATGAATAGAAAAGGAAACTGCTGGGACAACGAGGTAGCCAAAAGCTTCTTTAAAATCATCCAATCAGAAATGATCTATCACCCAATACCAAGATCAAAACCACGCTAAAATAGATATTTTTGAGTTTATAGAGATTTGGTACAACGTAAAAAGAAAACATTTATACCTTAATTACCTTACACCAAATCAATACGGGAAAACAACCAAAACAACAGCCGTATAGAAAAAATGAACTCGGAAGTACCAATGGGATTTTCCTTCAAAATCCTACTGATAATTTGAGTAGCCTGCAGCAGGCGATAGTAAATCAATCTTTAACCGAGCTTAAACTATTGTCCAATTTTTTGTCGCAGATCCACTTTGAGCAGGAAGGTATAGACGGATTGAAGGATAAGCCTGGAAGGGGGAGGAAATCTTTCCTTTCCCCTGAACAGATGGAGGCTTTGTCGGATCTCTTGCTGAATGAATCCCCCGTTGCCCCGCGGATACAATACTGAAACCTGGACCGGCTCCATTCTGATTGACTGGATCAGTAAAAATTTCGGGATCCGATATAAAAAGGCCCAGATCTACAATATAATCAACCAGCTAGTGTTCAGTCACCATAAAGCGAAGGGGGCTTATCCTGAAGCAGATAAAAAAGCACAGGAGGATTTCAAGGAGAGTTAAAAAAAACTTCTTGAAAGTCCAGTTGATACGGTTTTATTGTATGAGGATGAGTTCTCTCTGTACCACTATGTTGGCAATAAATGGAGCAAGCTGGGCTGCCAGCCGAAGATCATGGCCAAACAAAGAAGACGGGAGAGAAAGACTGCAATGGGCAGCTATAACTTTGGGACAGGCCAGATAACGGTCTCATTCCATGAAAAACGCAACTACAAAAGTTTAAAAAAGCATCTCAAGAAGGTTCTTTACCTATACAGGGAGCATTCAAAGATCATCGTGGTCATAGACAATGTGAGGTGCCACCATGCCAAACTCCTCAAGAAATGGCTCCTGACAAAACCTGTTCTGGAACTGGTTTATCTCCCTGGGAATTCTCCGGAGCTCAACCCTATGGAGAGAGCATGGTGGTATATGAGAATGAAAATCACCCACAACAGATATATCCTTACCATGGATGAAAGGCTGGTAGCATTCTGGAAAATGTTCTCACATTTTTAAAAGCCAAACGATGAAATAAAACGTGTTTGTGAAATAAATTATTAGACTTGATATAATAAAAAATTCAATTACAATTCTCGGCTTTTTTTTAAAAAGTTAGTTAAGTTTCAAGTAATATTATTTAATAAAGCAAAAGTTTGTTTTGAAATGACTTTGTTTTATATAGATTTATACTGGCATTTAAAGAATATGCAAAATTTATTTGCCTTAAGTCATAGTAGTGTAACCCTATATTTAGTACGTGTATGGAGAATGATAATCCAAGTACAGACCTTGGAAAAAAGCCAATTGTTTTTGGCAGACCCTTATTTTATTTTAACATAAATCATCAGTTATGAAAAAAATTCTATCTATTACGTTCACTCTGATTGTGTTGCTGGGTGCGGTAGCCTTAGCTCAGGGTCAAACCAGAGTGTTGAAAGGAGTAGTACAAGGTTCGGATGGGAGTTCTATACCAGGAGTCACTATTCTTGACAAAAGTAGCAAATCAGGAACTACATCAGATGTGGACGGAGCGTATTCACTTTCTGTAAGTTCGAGTTCAGTGTTGGTTTTTTCTTTTATCGGCTACGCTTCACAGGAAGTAGCAGTAGGGGATAAATCAGAATTAAATATTACACTAAATGAAGATGAAAGTGAGTTATCCGAAGTAGTGGTAACTGCCTTAGGGATCAGTAAAGAGAAAGAAAAGTTGGGTTACTCAATTACTCAAGTTGGCGGGGAAACCTTAGATCAAGCCCGTGAAACAAATATTGCCAACTCGCTAGCTGGACGTGTGGCAGGTTTGGTGGTAAAGGGAACCAACAGTGGTCCAGGCGGAACATCTAAAATAACCTTGCGTGGGTTACCTAGTATAAGTGGTTCAGGATCTCCACTTTATGTAATTAACGGTATTCCTATGGACAACTCTCAGAGAGGTTCTGCTGGCGAGTGGGGTGGAAGTGACAATGGTGATGGTATTGGTAACCTCAGCCCGGATGATATCGAAACCATGACCGTATTAAAAGGTCAGGCTGCATCTGCACTTTATGGTTCAAGAGCATCAAATGGGGTGATTTTGATTACTACCAAAAAAGGTAAAAAAGGGGGAGAATGGGCCTTGAACTACACCATGAACTATATGGAGGAATCTGCTGTCGATTTTACAAATTTTCAAAATCAATACGGACAGGGAACTGCAGGGTTAAAACCTACTACTGCTACAGATGCAAGAAGTACAGGTAGGTTAGCATGGGGTTCAAAACTGGACGGAAGTAGCGTGATCGGTTTCGACGGAAACCAATATGACTATTCGCCAGCTAAGGAAAGCTATATTGATTATTATAGAGCTGGATCTAATTTCACCAATAGTGTATCGGTATCAAAAGGATTAGGTGATGACGGTTCTTTTAGAATGTCAGTCTCTAACCTTGATTCTAAATCCATCGTGCCAAATAGCGGATTAAATAGATTGAGCTTGAACTTAAACGTGGAACAGAATATCACAGATAAGTGGAATGTGTCAGCTATGATTAATTACATTGATCAGAAATCAACCAATGTTCCATTTTTAAGTGATGGGCCTAGAAATCCTACCAATTTTCTTTTGCTAGCTCCAAATGTGGATCATAATATTTTTGCTCCTGGATACGATGAAGTGACTGGAAACGAGACTGTCTTTAGTGATGATATCTATGTGACCAATCCATATTTTACAGCTGCTAAAGTAATTAACGATTTGGGAAGAAGAAGAACCATAACAGCTTTGTCAACAAAGTATAGTTTCACTTCGAAAATTTATGCAATGGTTCGTTTGGGAAATGATACCTCAGATGATGATTTCTATAGTGTGGAGCCTTCAGGAACAGCCTATACTGCAATTCAACAAGGAAATTTGAGCGGACGAGGACAAGCTACCCGATCAGAAATTAACATTGATGGAGTGATTGGAGCACTGTTCAATGTCAGCGATTTTGAATTCGATTTTCTTGCCGGTGGCAACATGAGAAATAACAAGTATGAAAGTGTAGGAGTTGGCGGAAGCAGATTTGTTATCCCAGGGCTTTACTCTCCTTTCAACGTTGAAACTTTTTCTAGATCATATGATTATAATGAGCGGGAAGTTCATTCAGTATACTACTCTTTGGGAATTGGATATAAAGAATTCTTAACCCTTTCTACTACGGGTAGATATGATGTTTATAGTACCTTGCCTATAAACAACAATAGTATATTCTCTCCTTCTGTAACAGGTGCATTTGTTTTTGATAGACTCATCAACATTCCGGCTTTGGACTTTGGTAAGTTGAGAGCTTCATATGCAGTGACTAGTGGTGAACCATTCCAGGCTTATCAGTCAAAGTTCTATTATAATTCTGCCAACTCATTTGCTGGAGTGCCTGCCGGATCGTCTCCTACATCACTTCCAAATTTGTTTTTGAAGCCATTCACAACAGACGAGTGGGAAGTAGGTATAGACCTTAATTTCTTCAACAACAGACTGGCGTTTGATGTGGCATACTATCAAAAAACAACTCATGATGAGATCATGAATGCAAATTTGAGTATCACTTCAGGATTCAACAGTGCTGTAGTAGCAACTGGATCTACAAGTAACAAAGGCTTGGAAGTATTAGTGACTGGTACACCTATACAAACTACCAACTTTACATGGAAATCTTCTTTCAATCTTTCACATGTGAAAAATGTAGTTCTAAGTACTGATAACAACAATAATCCTATAAACCTGGGCGCTACCAGAGCAACACTAGGCAATGCAGTAACAGCCTTTGTAGTTGGTGAGTCAGGGCCGCAGATCAGAGCTTATGACTACGCATACAATGCGGATGGCAGTATTAAACTGGACGAAGCAGGTCTTCCTGTGAGAGGAGAGTTAAAAAATCTGGGAACCGTACTTCCAACTCTTTATGGTGGATGGAATAACGAATTTAGATTTAAAGGATTTAATTTCTCTTTCCTGATTGATTATAGCTATGGCAATAAAGTGCTTACAGCTACTGAGTATTATTCCATTTTCAGAGGCTTAAATCAAATGACACTTGAAGGAAGAGAAGGAGGCGTAGGCATAGCTCCTGCAGAAGATTACTATAAGGCCCTTGCTCAGAATGTCACTAAAACAAGTGTAGTAGATGGAGATTTTATCAAACTGCGACAGTTGACTTTAGGATATTCCATGCCGGCAAAATGGTTTGGAAACACTCCTGTCATCCGGGGATTGGATGTTTCGTTGGTGGCAAGAAACTTAGCTATTCTAATGCGTAAAGCTGATAACATAGATCCTGAAGCAAGTTTCGGTTCTAGCATCAATTACACAGGTATAGAAGGAGGCAACTTGCCCAGTACTAGATCATTTGGTTTCAACCTTAACTTCAAATTGCACTAATTATGAAAAAATATATAAGCCTAATTCTCACAGGTATGTTATTGGCAGTTTTGGCATGCGATAGCAAATTTGAAGAAATTAATACCGATCCCAATCGAGCTGATGGAGAAGTATTTGATCCAAACCTGATTTTGCCTACCGTTTCCTATAATTACGGGAATATGGTAACGGGATATACAGGAGCAATTCTTTTTCAAAGTATGTGGTCCCAACTACTAGCTTCTACCTCTACAGGTGGATCTAATTATTATTCCAATGGAGATAAATACGTCGTATCCGGTAATACTAACAGTTATATCCAGAGTGTTTGGGATGACGGATATGCAACTTCCTCAAGAGTCAACCAAATGCAAATGCTTGCTCAAAAGAAAGGATTGGTAAACCTTAACGCGGTGGGTACCATTTGGAAAGTAATGACACTTTCTTTTGTGTCGGACATCTATGGTGACATCCCCTATTCTGAAGCTTTGATGGCTGAAGAAGGAATCACCAGACCAAAGTACGATGCGCAATCTGAATCTTATCTGGCCATGCTGGCGGATCTAGATGCAGCCATACCTTCTATAAGTGAGTCTGCTGATCCTCTGACAAATGATGTTCTATATAAAGGTGACTTGGCAAAATGGAAAAAATTGGGATATTCTGTAATGCTCAAAATGGCAATGAGATTGGTCAATGTAGATCCTGCTTCCGCTCAGAGTTATGTTCAAAAGGCTCTTGCGGGTGGAGTATTTGCTTCAATTGCTGATGAAGCTTTGTTAGTTTCTGATCAAACAAATGGGTATTCCAACTCAAGTGCAAATGCACTTGCGGTACAAGGAGATGTGTATGAGGTGAGATGGTCTGACAACTTGATTGACTTCCTTCAATCCTCCGATGACCCACGCTTATCAATAGTGGCTGAAGTGCCACCAGCTGGTTTGCTAGCAAATCAGGATGGAAATGTAGTCGGTAATAGTGACCCAAATGTACAGATAGGCATGCCAAACGGTTACGACCTTAAAGGCAGTGATACAGATATCGCAAAAGCACCTGGATATCCAGGTGCTAACGGCGTTGGAAATGACTTATCACCAATTGGAAAATACTCTCGTCCAACGGCTATTTACAGAAACAGAGATGCTCCTGTATTTATTTTAACTTATGCGGAAGTAGAGTTTTTGCTGGCTGATGCAGCTACTAGAGGATATAGTGTTGGCGGCACTGCTGCTGGTCATTATGCTGCTGGGGTAGAAGGAGCATTACTATCGATAGGTAAATTTGGAGGAAGAAGAGTGAATGCTTCACAAGCAACCGCCTTCGCTGCTTCCAATCCTTTAAATACCACTTCTACTGATTCAGCTTTGAAGATGATCAACGAGCAAATTTGGGCCACTACTGGTGTGTTTGCTAATTTCGTGGAATCATGGAATAACTGGAAAAGGACTGGATATCCAGAGCTTACTCCAGTAAACTATACCGGTAATTTCTCCTCTGGAATGATTCCTAGAAGACAGCTTTACCCATCTTCTGAAAGCACTACTAATCCAGAAGGATTAGCTGCTGGAATTTCTAACATGGGTGGAGATACGTGGATAACTAATGTATGGTGGGACACTGAAAATTAATCTCTGAATTCCATATAATTATACGAAAGGTTCTGGTTCTTGCCGGAACCTTTCTTTTGGTGTGCCGTGCATGGCAGCCAACTAGGTGGTGAAAGTCCACTGTGGGGGTTGTAATCGCCAACCACTAGCCAAGAGCAAGGGTGTCCATCGCGAGGTGGAATCTGAAGGAAGCTGGAGGCAAAACTCTGCCCCCAGGAACACGAACCTTATCAGGCATATCCGATGGGATGAGACTGCAAAACAAGTCAAAGTCCAAAGATTACACGGACATCGGGGGGTAAATATGGCGGGGACATGGAGTGAAAGTGGATTGTCTTACCGCGGGAGATCTCACAGAGGTGTGGAAACAGCGTAAGAAGCACGGAGTAAAGCTAGCTGTGAGAAGTCAGCCGAAGCCATAGTGCCCGAGAATGACCGCTTGGGGAAGGGCTGAACCTTAAAAGAGTGAGCAGTAAATGAATGTTACCGCATGAAAGGAAGAACGCAGAAAATCTCGATAACCAGACCTGTCCACAGAAGAATAGGACGGCATCCGAAGACTATGTGGGAGGGCAGACTTTCATGTGGATAACTGAAAAGAACCTCACGGAGAATGACCGATTAGGATATGGAATGTTGGAGTATATCCTATCACCTGCGAACCTGAATGCTGCTTACCTAAATGTCAAGTTTCACAAGGTTGTTAATGGAAGTTGATTAAAACTAGATTGTAAACTTAGAATTTTAATTTCCTCAGGTGTTATTTTAAATAATTCTGGTTCTATTTCGTACCATCTTTCAACAGCTTGAAAAGGTGTTTTAACATTGAGTTCTTTTCTTAAAGAACCATGTCTTCGGTACAAATTGTAGTAGCGC
>Ga0314774_1000460_pt1 | contig 33061 bp, 25 predicted proteins | sample MetaGCBIA2018_FD_204515 | JGI IMG/M metagenome (GOLD analysis project Ga0314774, IMG submission 204515) | Cryopeg brine microbial communities from Beaufort Sea near Barrow, Alaska, United States - CBIA 2018 | ecosystem: Environmental > Aquatic > Marine > Coastal | place: USA: Alaska | collected... | reverse complement strand
TTTACAAACCATATTGGAATAGAGGATGGAAAGGAATTTACGGATGCCATTTGGGTATATTGGAGTAAAGATCTAAACAATTGGGATCAAAAAAATAAAGCGATAGTTCTTGACGGTGAGAATTGTAGCTGGTCCAAAAAATGTATTGGACTTCCATCGGTAGTGCAGGTTGGCAAACAACTCGCATTGTTTTACGACGCACCTGAAGATAACAGTACAAGCCATATGAAAAGGCACGTGGGATTGGCATGGTTAACATTGCCACTTACTATTCCTACAACAACCAATACTAAATAATACAAATTATATGCAAGCTATATTTGGAGTCCTATTCCATTCCATTGGAGGGATTGCAGCAGGAAGTTTTTACATGCCTTACAATAAGGTAAAAGGATGGGCATGGGAAAGTTACTGGATAGTGGGCGGTACATTTTCGTGGTTAATTATACCCCCCTTGGCCGCATGGTTAACTGTACCCGGTTTTATGGATATTATTGCTGCAAGTTCTAATGACATCTTGCTTTTTACCTTCCTCATGGGCCTTCTTTGGGGAGTTGGAGGATTGTCTTATGGACTCGGTATAAGATATCTTGGAATGTCTTTGGGAAACTCTGTTGTACTTGGTTTTGTGCAGCGTTTGGTGCACTCGTTCCGTCTATTTATTACAACCTGAATCCGACGGAGGGAAAAATTTCATTTACAGATATGATGGCAACATCTGGTGGGCAATTGGTACTTTTAGGGGTGCTTATTTGTTTGATTGGTATTGCCATTTCCGGGAAAGCAGGAATGATGAAAGAAAGCGAGCTTTCACAAGAGGAAAAGAAAAAAACTATTGCTGAATTCAGTTTATATAAAGGTCTTGCCATTGGCGTGCTTTCAGGAATTTTAAGTTCTTTTTTTAACTTTGGAATAGAAGCAGGAAAACCCTTAGCAGATGCCGCAGTAGAAGCAGGTTTTAATCCGTTATATCAAAACAACGTAACCTTTGTAGTCCTTCTTTGGGGAGGGATAACAACCAATTTAATTTGGACTACAATTTTGAGTGTCAAAAATAAATCCTACACCAATTTTACAAATAAATCCACTCCTATTGCAAAGAATATTATGTTCTCAGCTTTAGCAGGAGGCATCTGGTTTTTACAATTTTTTTTCTACGGAATGGGAGAAAGCAAATTGGGCAACGGTGCCAGTTCCTGGATACTGCATATGTCAACCATAATTTTAACGGCGAATATGTGGGGAATTTTCCGCAAGGAATGGAAAGGCGTGACTAATAGCACTAAATGGACTATAACCATAGGTATTGTTGTGATCTTATTATCTGTAGTGCTCGTTGGGATAGGTAATTCGATGTAAAAAATAATTTAAGTAAAATAGATATGACTAAAGTTGGATTATTTGGTATTGGACTGGACACTTATTGGCCTCAATTTGACGGATTACTTGATAAACTGATGGGCTATCAGGAACAGATTAAAAATAAAATTACTAGTCTCGGTGTAGAAGTGGCAGACGCTGGCATGGTAGATAATCCGGTAAAGGCACGAGAAGCCGCCGATTTCTTGAAATCTCAGGATGTGGAAATCGTATTTCTGTATGTTTCTACGTATGCATTATCATCTACAGTATTACCGGTGGCTCAGAAACTAAAAGTACCCATCGTAGTGCTCAATCTACAGCCCGTGGCGCAACTGGATTACGAAGCATTTAACAATTTGGATGACCGGGGAAAAATGACGGGTACATGGTTAGAAAATTGCCAGGCATGTTCGGTTCCAGAGATTGCATCGGTTTTCAACCGCTCCGGCATTCAATACGATTTTGTAACTGGTTATTTACAAGACGATGAAGCCTGGTCCGAGATTCAGTCATGGACAGAAGCAGCCTCAGTGGCCGCTGCAATGAGAAATAACCGCTTGGGTGTTCTAGGGAATTACTACAATGGGATGCTCGATGTATACTCAGACCTAACACTTCAGTCGGCAGTATTCGGCACCCACATCGAATTGCTCGAAATGTGTGAGTTAAAAATGTACCGAGATGAGGCCACCGAAAGTGAAGTAGCCATAAAAGTTAAGGAATTTTACACCACATTTGATGTTTCTCCAGAATGTGAAATAGCAGAAATCGAAAGAGCTGCCAGAACCTCTGTAGCCATGGATAAATTGGTGAAAAACCGAGACCTTGGTTCAATGGCCTACTATTATGAAGGAGAGTCTGGAAACGAATACGAAAACATAGTTACATCTGTCATAGCTGGTAATACCTTACTGACGGGTAAGAACATTCCGATCGCAGGAGAATGTGAAGTGAAGAACGCACAAGCCATGAAAATCATGGACGAGTTTGGAGTTGGTGGTTCCTTCTCTGAATTCTATTTGATGGACTTTAAAGATGATGCGGTATATCTTGGACATGATGGCCCAGCACATTACGCCATTGCAGAAGGCCGTGTAAATCTTGTACCCTTACCTGTTTATCACGGAAAACCAGGGAAAGGCTTGTCGATTCAAATGACCGTTAAACATGGTCCTGTTACTCTGCTTTCAGTGGTAGAAAGAAATGATGGGATATTTTTACTCGTTGCCGAAGGTGAATCTGTGAAAGGTCCTACGCTACAAATCGGTAATACAAACAGTCGCTATAAATTTTCGATTGGCGCCAAACGTTTTATGAATGAATGGTCCAAACAAGGCCCTGCCCACCATTGTGCCATCGGCGTTGGTCATATTGCAGATAAGATTGAGAAGTTGAGTCAGATACTAAATATTGATATGGTGAAAATTTGTTAAACAGAAAGTACAGATGAGATTGATCAATTTCTAACAAACTAAAAATAAACAGCAAGGCTTCAAAAGAAATGAAGTAGGTTAATCACGCTATTAAATGTGTGCTTTTTGACGCTAACCACACTTTTTATTTAAATTATTTAAAATAAAAAAATCAGACACTACAGGATACAATCTTCATTTTTTCTTGTTTAATTTGAACCAAAATTTACCAAAATGAAGAAAATCCTCAATTTTGCTATTTGTTGCATCCTTTTAATAGGATGTAAAACCACATCTCCCGAAGAAACCAAACCCAACATCATCTTTATTCTAGCCGATGATTTTGGCTATATGGATGTACAAGGATATGCACAACACTTGACAGGAGAAGCGCCTGAGAAAATGTTTTACGAAACCCCCAATCTCAATAAATTAATTAACGAAGGTGTTTCCTTTTCACAAGCCTATGCAAACCAATTATGCTCCCCTACTAGAGCTAGCTTACTTACAGGGAAATATGCCGCTCGTGTCGGTGTTACCACAGCCACTGGTCCCGAACCTACCTATTTTAATGAAAATATGGATACCCCTAAAGGTTCCTATATTCACGATGGGTTGTATCACTCCGACCCCATCAAAGAACAACAGGCATGGATGAACGGAAGCTCCAGTTCAGCAGTGCCAGCAGGATCGGAATTCGACAACGGAAGAGATGAAATGAGCATAGCCGAAGCCCTCACAGACTACCACTCTGCCTTTATAGGCAAATGGCATATTGGAGGGCACGGTGCCAAAGGACAGCAACCTTCCGATCAAGGATTTGAAGAATTGGTGTATTGGGATGCTCCGGGTTCGGTTTATTTTAACTGGAAAGAAGAATGGCTGGCTCCTTTTGGTCACAAAAACAGTAAATATGCCCGATATAGCAATCCTCCAAAACGTCCAAGTAGTGATTTTGTCCTTGGGAAAATTGGCGAAGAAACAGGCGAAGAATACCTAACCGACGATATGGCTGCCCAGGCAGTAAGCTTTATTAAAAAACGTGCCGCAATAAAAGATGAACCTTTCTTCTTATACTTCTGTCATTTTGCAGTACACACGCCATTACAAGGTAAAAAAGAAGATATTACTCATTTTGAAAACAAAGACACTAAAGGCTGGAACAATCATGTAAATCCCGTTTATGCCTCTATGATTAAAAGTCTAGACGATTCGGTAGGTAGCATAATGAAGGCGCTCGAAGAAACAGGATTGGAAGACAATACGCTTGTGGTATTTATGTCAGATAATGGCGGGATAGCCACCAAGGTTGCAAACAAGGGAACTTATACTGACAATTCTCCATTACTGGGAGGTAAAGCAAATTTGACAGAAGGTGGTATACGCGTACCTCTTATCTTCCGTTGGAAAAATAAATTAAAGGGTGGTCAATGGTCTGATGTACCTGTTGATTGTTCAGATATTTTACCAACATTAACAGATATTGCTGGGTACAACACCAAAGAACTAATTGATAAAAATGACTTGGACGGAAGAAGCGTTGCTTCTCTTTTAACCGATGTCACTAATAAAGAAAAAGGATACAAAAAAGACACGCGCTATTGGCACTATCCATTTAACGTGATCTACAAAAGCCCTTTTGATTGGCTGCCCTTAGAACCACATTCCGCTATTCGTGAAGGGGATTATAAGTTAATTTTTGACTGGTATGGACGGTTGTATTTGTTCGACATTCAAAATGATCCTTACGAGAAAAATAATGTAGCGAAACAAATGCCAGATAGAACCAACGACTTATTTGACAAGTTGATGAAATGGACAACAAACAATGTTCAAGAAACATATATCCCATACTTGAACAAAGATTATGATGCTCAGAAAGAAGAACGTAATGTGCCTTTTGTAAATCTGATAGAAGCGTATAAAAACGGGGAAGATATTGCTGCTTTGGCCAATTAAATAGAGTAACTACAAAAATAAAAGATAGATGAAAAAAACCAACCACAATTTTATTCTAATTTCTTTTCTAGTATTGTTAGCAAATACAGCATTCGCTAATGTAAAACTTGCCAGTATATTTTCTGACCATATGGTACTACAAGCCGATAAAACAATTGTAGTTTGGGGAACTGCCGATATTGCTGAATTGGTCACCGTTGAAATCAATGGATTCAAGGCAATTTCTAGAACAACGATTAATAGAAAGTGGAAGGTGGAATTGCCCGCCATGAAATACGGAGGACCTTATGAGTTAAAAGTATCTGGAGATAATATCGTTGTTTTAAAAAATGTCATGATTGGCGAAGTCTGGCTTTGCGCAGGTCAATCAAATATGCGCATGACCGTTAAAGGTGTATCGAATGCGAAGGAAGAGATGGCTCAAGCCGATTATAAAAACATACGTTTTTTAACCATCCCCAATAGTGGAAATACGGAGCCTCAAAATACGGTAAATGCCAGTTGGGAGGTCTGTTCTCCTAAATCAATAGCTTCAAAAACAGCTGTCGGGTACTTTTTCGGCAGGGAATTAAACACGGAGTTGAATGTAGCAATTGGTCTGATAGATGTGTCCTATGGAGGTGCCACCATTTTTACATTTATGGACGAAAGCACCGTAGAAAAAACCATTGATACAGCAACCTTTAATGGGGTTCAAAAACAGCGATGGGATGCTTATAAAGCAAGAGTTGAAAATTGGGAAATAAACGATCGACATAACAAGCGCCCCTCTTTCTCTCCTCAACATTTTTCCACGTTGTGTTATAATGCCATGGTGCATCCCATTGTTCCTTTTGCTAACAGAGGTGCAATATGGTATCAGGGAGAAAGCAACGCTTCCGAACCAGAAAAATATGTGACCTGGTTTGGTGATTATATATCCATGATGCGAGAAAAATTTAACAATGCTGAGATGCCTTTATATTTTGTACAACTCGCAGGATTTGAAAACCAACTCCCTCCTGAAACATGGGCAAAATTTCGTTTGGGTCAAGAGCAGTGTATGAAATATCCGAATACCGGAATGGCAGCCGCTTTGGATATTGGTATGAAGGACAATATCCACCCAAAAAACAAACAAGAAGTAGGAAGGCGTTTGGCATTGAATGCACTCAACCAAACCTATGGGAAAACGGATGTCGCATATCGTGGTCCTCAATTGAAATTTATTTATCAAAAAGAAAGGCAAGACTTTAATACTGACCTTTGACTATTGCGAAGGAGGCCTGAAAAATAAAGACAAAGGAAAAACAATCAAAGGATTCTCAGCTGTTTTAACCAATGGTGAAACAATCCCTTTAGAAGGAAAAATAAAATCCAAGAACACTATAGAGATAAAAGGATCAACTATAAAACGTCTGCGTTATGCGTATGCCAATTATCCTGTTTGTCCATTATACAATAGTGCAGGCTTACCCGCTTTGCCTTTTGATAAAGAGGTGAAATAGCGTAAATAAATTTCTTTAAACCAAATAGTTTAATACATTGAAACAAAAAAAGAAACACATTCGAAAGACTATTTTAATAGTGATACATATATTCCTTACTTAAACAAAGAGTACGATGCTCAAAAAGAAGAACGTAATGTGCCTTTTATAAATCTGGTAGAAGCTTGGGGAAAAGATGAAAACATTGGGAAATGGCAAATTGAAAATTTATAAGAATTTAACCTTAAAAACATCAAATCACTCCATTCGATAAGAGCTGCTTTCTGTCATTCTTTTTACAAAAAAGAATGGATTGGAGACCATTCTTCTATAAGTAAGCTTACGATTGCAGAAGCCTATAAGACACAAGATTTGGTGACAAAGAAAAGAATAGAAAAGGGAGAATGTGTGGTGGGTTACAAAGTCGGTTGCACAAGTAATGCTATTCGAAAACAATTCGGAATCAATGAACCCATCAATGGGAGACTTTTTCAACCGCATATACTAGATAGTTAGGCTACGATCGACTACAGCAATTATGTTAATTGCGCTATAGAACCAGAAATGGTATTCAAAATTGGAAAGGACCTTGAAGGCGTGGGTCTGTCTGATGAAGAACTCATCAATTCAATAGCATATGTCAGCCCTGGTATTGAGCTTCACAATTTCAAATTTTGGGTTGAACCACCAACAATACAAGAACTAATTTGTTCCGGTGGTATTCATGCAGGCTTGATTGTAGGGGATCAAAAAGTTGATCCCAGGAAACTGCTTTTCAAAGATGAGTTATTTTCAGTGTACAAAGACGGAAACCTGGTAACATCTGCCCCAAGTTCAGAGATCATGGGTGGCCCCATTCATTCTTTGCGACGGTTGGTAACATTTCTCACAAAAAAAAGGAAAGATTCTAAAAAAAGACAGTTTGGTCATTCCGGGTTCACCAGTTGAACTGGTGAATATCGATCGGGATACGGAATTGAAAATAGTTATTGATGATGTTGGGAGTTTGACCACTCGGATGGAAAAGTTGGATATATAGCACAATAACTTAAAAAGAAGAAGGATTACATAGATGCCCGATCTAGTGAACTCTTGTATAGTTAAGATCTAGGAATGTTTCTAAAACTTTGTAAGCCAACCTTCTGAACGAAACCCTTGCTTTAAGGATAAACGCTATTTAGAACTACTTTTAAAATATTTCGACCGGTATTGAGCAGGTGGTTCACCATAAAATTTCTTAAAGGCGGTTGAAAAATTCCCTGGCGTACTAAATCCGGTATCATAGGCAATATCAGCAATACTTAACGCGCCTTCTTTAATTAATACTTTACTTTTTTCAAGCCTTACTTTTTTAATCAGGTCGCTGGGAGAATCTCCAGTTAATGCTTTCAATTTTCTGAACAAATGCATGCGGCTCAATCCGGCTTCCCTGCCCAATTCATCCACAGTAAAATTGCTGTCTGATATTTTCTCATTTACAACCTTAAGTATCTTATCAATCAGTTTTTTATCGATCGGATTCATAGCAAGTTCGCTTATTCTTTCCGATTTATCTCCTTTAAATAAAAGTTGGATTTTTTTTCTGTTGTTGATAATATTTCCAACCGTTAATAAGACTTTTTCATCGTTAAAAGGTTTTGTAATATAGGCATCTGCCCCAGTACGCAATCCATGCAACTCATTTTCGATGCCCGATTTAGCCGTAAGAAGTACCACCGGAATGTGTGAGGTTTTAACATCACTTTTTAAATTATTGCAGAGTTCAATACCATCCATTACGGGCATCATTACATCGCTCACTACGATGTCTATATTTTCCTGGTCAGCAATCTCCAGTGCTTTCTTTCCGTTGCCTGCAACAAAAACTTTATAGGTATCCTTTAGTATATCATTCAGATCCATACAAATTTCCTTATTGTCATCAACGACTAAAACCACAGGTATATCTTCTGTCATTAATTCATTTGTTATCTCGAGTTCTTCCTGAACATTTCTCCGCTCCAATTCGAGAATATCTTTCCATTTCTCATATTTTTCAAGGTTGGAATTAGGGTCGGAAATTGTTGTTTCGGCATCCGAACACTCCAGGTTTTCCAGATCAAAATAGAAAATACTCCCCTTGCCAGATACACTATCTACATAAATAGTTCCTTGATGAAGCTCAACCAGTTGTTTTACAAGTGCCAGACCTATCCCAGAGCTGTTCTGAAAATCGTGCTGATGCTTGCCTTTACTAGGATTAAAGAATCTATCGAATATATATGGCAGATGTTCTTGTTCTATTCCAATTCCATTATCTTCAACAGCAATCCTTAGTTTTCTCGTACTCCCATTTTTTGCATTCAAAAGTTTTACCGACAATTTTACCCATCCTCCATCTGGCGTAAATTTAAGTGCATTTGTAAGCAGGTTGAATAGTATCTTCTTTAGTTTTTCCTGATCAAAACACCAGAATACCTCTGGCTTGTCCGTTTGAAACTCAAACTGCATTTCATGCTCTTTGGCAATGGGTATGAATAAGTTAGCGATTTCCCGAAGGAAATCCACAATATTCGATTTTTGCAATGCCAAACTTGTTTTGCTCTGTTCTACTTTTCTAAAATCAATAATTTCATCGGTAAGTTTTACCAAACGTGTTACATTTAAATCAACCCGATCGAGTAAAGTTTGATCTTCCGTTGTGCGACTCTTTTTTTTCAACATTTTGTTTATGGGGTACACAATTAAGGTAAGGCTTGTACGCAATTCATGAGAAATGTTTGTGAAAAACTGCAATTTGAATTGAGTCAACTTTTTTTCCGTATCACGTTCAATTTGTATTACTTCTATTTGATGCTTCCTTTTCAAAAGCCATCTCACAAACCAGATAATCAAAATATTCAATAGAAGAAACAATACTGCATAAATGGAATAAGCCAGATTCGATTTTAAGGGATGGGGCAATACTATTATGTCGAGTTCTAGTGGCTCTGAGGTCCACACACCTTCATTATTGGAAACTTTAACCATAAAGGTATAATCACCTGCCGTCAAATTGGAATAATTAGCTACACGTTGGCTTCCCACTTCCCTCCATTCACTTTCGAGCCCTTTCAACCTATAGGCATATTTATTATTTTCAGGAGAAATAAAATTTAACCCAACATAATCAATGGTGATTCCAGTTTCATCATGTTTTAATGTTATTGATTTCGTTTTTGAAATATGCTTTTGTAAAGGTGAATTTTCACCTCCAATCTCCAAAGGCTTGTTGAATATCTTAAAGTCTGATAATATCAATCGGGGTTCATTTTTAATAAATGAGACAGCCTCCGGATTTACGGTAATAACATTTCGTTTTTTATCCCAACTTCCAAAATAGATGGTCCCATTTTTATCTTTAAACTTTGATCCATTTACAAATACCTTGTTTACAAGACCATCTGATTGATCAAAATCTCGGAACGTTTGTGTTTTTTTTTCAAATCTTTTTAGTCCATTAAATGTAGAAATCCAAATATGATCGTTATTATCTGCAATTACTGCCTGAACAGATTCGGCTGTTACTCCTCCTTTTATCGGATAATTAATAAACACTTCCGAATCAGGAATAAACTGATGAAACCCACCAAGAGAACCGATCCAGATTTTGTCTTCTGAGTCAATAATAAGGTCTAAAATAAAATTGTCTTTTAGAGAATTTTCGTCATCAGGAATATGTAAATACCTTTTAGTAAACATTCTTTTCTCGGTATCAAATAGATTTAATCCACCTCCATAAATTCCAACCCATAATCTACCCTGCTTGTCAAATAAAGCCGATCTCACATTTGTATTCCCTCCAGCAACATTCTGTATTTTATTCTTAGGCATATAGGCTTTCACCTTATTATATTCAACATCCAAATGCACCAGCCCATTTGTTACCGATCCCATCCAGTAATTCCCTTTTTTGTCTTTATTGATGAAAACAATTTCTGAATTCAAAATTCCATTTTCATCACTTAACAAAGATATTCTCTCTGATTTCAGATCGAGAACATTTAATCCATTGAATGTCCCAATCATCAATTTTTCGGAACCATCAACATATAAAGATCGGATGTAGTTAGATGACAATCCGGATGAAACAGTATACTTTTTATAGGAGTGAGTAAGCAAATTATATTTGTATAAACCTCCTCCAATTGTACCTACCCATAAGAAATTAGTAGCTCCTTTAGCTATGCAGTACACAGGCTCTGTTTCAATAGCTAGGGACCCAACGCTTAATTCCTTGTTAATTATAACCTTTAATCCATTATTAAAGGTTGCAATCCATACATTGCCCTGCTCATCTGTAAAAATATCATTTACAACTATTTCAGATAGTACACTTTTAACAGATTGGATCTCTAATTCATTCCCTGTTGAATTGTCCAATTCAATTTCAAACAATCCCTCATAATAGGTGGCTACCCATATCTTACCGTCAAGGTTTTTATAGAGTCCTATAATCTCACTTTTTTGAAGACTATTTTCGTTGTTTGATTTTGTCTTTAAGGGGCTATAGTTTCCCGAGCTGGTATCATATAAATACATGCCTCTTGAGGTGCCCAGCAAAAGAGTTTGCTCAGAATATTCATACACAAAATTAATTGGAATAGAACCTTGGCCGCCCCTGGTATTAATGCTTACTCTTTTAAAATCTTTACTGTCCGGACGGAACAAATTCAATACCCCATCGTCGCTAACAAAAATGTAACTTCCACCTTTGCATTCCAATATTTGTTTAATCCAATTATCAGAAAGACTTGTGCTGTTTTTCGGGTCATGTACATATCGGTAGACTTGTTTTGCTTGCGAAGAATAAAATAGCAATCCGGCATGGGTTCCAATCCAAAACGACCCATCCCTGTTTAGGTTCAAACACTGAATACTACCATGTAAAGGAATAGTGTCAGTTTGCCTAATGAACTTAAAGTCTGAGAAAATGTTACTTTCAGGGTTAAAGATATGAATACCATCGCCCCAAGTACCTATCAATATATTTCCTGCCGCATCAACCAAAAGATCTTTTACGATATTGTTTTGCACATTTCGTTGAATACCTAGATCGTAAAAATAATTTTGAAAGTGATAGCCATCATATCGTTGCAAACCAATTTCGGTGCCTATCCAAATGTAACCATCTTTGTCTTGTATAATTGAAGAAACATCAGGGTGTAATAATCCTTGTTCAGTTGAAAAGGATTTAATTATTTTATTTTCATAAAATGAATCGGTTGTTTGCGATTGGCAAAATAATACAATGTAAAAGAAGAATAGGGTAAGTATGAATCTCATATTTTACTTCAAAAAAAAATTTTAACAAATCCAGTTATTCTGTAAATAAATTAGATTCTAAATATACGTATTTAAATTTTATACGATGGAATATTATCGAAGCTTTTACTTTTGGTTGACTTTCCGAATTAATCAATTCTAAAATTCACAATTTTAACGAAATCGGAATCATGAATAGCATCGAATTCAATCTTGATTTTAAATTGTTTAAGTGCTGATTCTTTGATTTGCTTGTTTTCTAAATACGTAATATAATTATGCAATAAACCGTCATTTAAGATGTTCAGTTTATATTCGATTTCCGCTTTGTTTTCGGAATGAACACAAACCAAACTAACTTTTTTTACATTGGCAGGAAACCGAGCTTCTAAAGTAAATTTGAAGGTATCTCCCAATCTATAAAATATATCCAGGCTATTTAAATAAATAACTTTCTTTTCGGGCTTCAATTCCAACATGTTTTGGATGGGCCAGCCTGTGTCTTTTGCATTCGTATAGTAAATATGGTTCCTGTCTTTTTTAAAAGTGTATGTTAATCCCTTCTGATTATTTTTGTTTTCAGAAGCCATGTTTCTTATTTGCTCCAGACTTCCCACGCATAAACTATAGGAATAGTCGTAAACAATATTGTGATCTAAAATCTCTTTTAGTATTGGAGCGCAGTAACCGGTTGGCGCATCTTTTGTTCCGCCAACACCCTTTTTGCCATAAAAACCACCTATGTACGACTGTACTTCGGGTGTATAAATTCCCAAGCCAAAATCATTTTCGTTTAAATGTGCCACCCAGTTTTCTGTAGCCTGCCAGTGGCTCCATTTGGGTTCGGTTTCGCTGTTTTGGGGTATTTCCGAAATAGCATCATTCTCAAAAGGTCTGTTGCCTTTATAGGTTACCAGCCGATGATAAGGCGCATTTACATAAACTGCCGGAAGTTCCTGCGATCTTGCGGGATACTGAGTTTTGTCTTTTCGTTGGTTGATGATACGGTTGTTTACCTGAACTATATTGCCTTTTATTTTTATCGATGACTCAAAAAAACATGCTCCGGGTACATTGGCCAATGGCCATTGCATCGGAATTGACTTTATATATATAGAATCTTTTCCCTGATAATAATCAACTACTTTCGATTTAAAACCACCAACATCGCCAGACTGTATGGGATTCCAACCTAAAAAAGCCCAACGATCATGTGGTTGTTGCCCCGACTCGGGAATATACGGATTAGGACCCGAATAAAACGACATTTGAATTTGTCGACCCCAATCGTAATTATTGATCATATTCTCAGCAGACGCTGTTTCTGACAAATAAGTGATGGCGCCACCTAATTCAAGGTTTACACCGAGTTTTATTTCTGAATTTTGAATATAGATAATGTTTTCATTTGTCTGCGCAGAACTAACAAACTGAACGAGTACCAATAAAAGTGTAAATATGCGCATCGATTTTGTGTTAATCTTTTTCATTTGATAAATCTTGAATGACAAGATAAAACTATACTGATTGTAATTTATTTGTTGAGGTAACAGAATGTTCTTAATTGGTAACAAATGTATATTCGTAAAGAAATAAGCTCAAGGCTTCACAGAATTTATGTAATACACTGCTCACATCCTAATTTTGGTTATATGTTTAGCCGTATTTTCATTAGTAATAAATCTTGGAATCTTGGTCGAACAGGACAGTACGGGATAGTGCAACATGGTACAGGATGATTAAAATGAAAAGTAACACTAATTCTTGTATAATAAAAACCATGATTAAAGATATAAACGTTAAAACCTCGCAAGAATTCGAACTTTCAACCACAGCTGTTTGGGACCTCATCGCCGGCTTTAACACACTGCCCGACTATCGCGCATCCGTTCCGGGGAGCCGCTTGAGTCACGGCGGTGGCGTTCGATATCTCACAATTTCCGAAGAGGCGGGCGGAGGAAAAGTTGTCGAGCGACTGGTTAATTTCGATGACTACGAGATGAGTTTCAGTTACAAAATCATCGAACTCATTGATAGTCCGATGCCTTTTAGAGGTTACCAGGCCTGGGTCAAACTCGAATCGATTGGCAAGAATTCCTGCAAGCTCCACTGGAACAGTTCTTTTAATGTAGAAGACTCAAGAAAGGAAGAAGCCGAGGAGCTTACACGTGTGATTTACTAGGGTTGCTATGACGGAATCACTAAAGTTCTGGTAGCCGATAAACCTTAGTAGAATGAAAATAAGAATCGTATAAAAAAAGAAAATAATAAAAAGAATTAATAATTAGATGAATAAAAATTATGATGAATATTTTTAAAAACATGTCAGGATATTGCCTTATGGCAATAATGTTACTAGGTTTAAGCGGTAACACGAATGCGCAAAAACCTGTTGATACTGAGGGAATGAACATAATATTTATCGTTGCTGACGATCTGGGGTGGAGCGATACAGAATTATATGGGACAACCAGTCTATACAAAACCAAAAATATAGAGCGGCTTGCCGAGCGTGGACTCACTTTTACCAATGCCTATGCTGCAAGTCCCCTGTGCTCTCCAACCAGAGCAACACTGCTAACAGGCCAGGCTTCTGCTAGAAATGGTGTAGTAAGTGCGGTTGGTCACATCCCTAAAGTATTGTTGAAACCAGAATTGAAACCTAGAGCGAGAGCAGGAGACAAAGCCATAGAGGTGAACTCTGCTACGCGATTAAATAACGAATTGCCTACGCTTGGCAAACAAATGAAGGAAAGTGGTTATGCTACTGCTCATTTTGGTAAATGGCACTTAGGGTCCGCTCCGTATTCTCCTTTGGAACATGGGTTTGATGTTGACGTACCGCATGCCAATACTGCTGGGCCAGCAGGAGGGTATTTGGCGCCTTGGAAATACACTGATTTCGAACCAAACTACCCGAGTAGCATATTGAAGATCGTATGAGTGAAGAGGCAATCTCTTGGATGAAGTCCTTAGATAAAAATCAACCGTTTTTCATGAATTACTGGATGTTTTCTGTACATGGTCCGTGGGGAGGAAAAAAGATTTGATTGAAAAGTACAAACAAAAGGTTGATATCAACAATAAACAACGTTCTCCATCTTATGCGGCCATGGTGCATTCTATGGATGATGCCGTGAGTGCTCTATTGGATGAGGTAGACAGGTTAGGGATTGCAGATCGCACAGTTATTATTTTCTTTTCTGATAACGGGGGCAATATGTATACCCAGCTCAAGGAATACACTACAGCGGGAAAAGAATACCATGCAGTAGTAACAGATAATGTTCCTCTCAAAGGAGGGAAAGCCACTATGTATGAAGGAGGGATTCGAGTGCCATGTGTGATCGTTTGGCCTGGACTTACCAGTCCGGGGACTAAAACAGACGCGAGAATTCAATCAACGGATTTTTATCCTACACTTTTAAATTTGGTTGGGGCTTCTATACCCAAGGATTACCCAGTGGATGGAATTGATTTTTCACCGGTATTTAAAGAGCAAAAATGGGAAAGAAAAGAGCCGATGTTTACTTATTTTCCTGCTCCTCCTAAGGGGGTGCCGAATTGGTTACCTCCGGCGATTACTGTTCATGATGGAAAATGGAAGCTGATCCGACTATTTCATCAGGGAGAAAATCAGGCGCACGACTATTTGCTTTATGATTTGGAAAAAGACATAAGTGAGACCAAAAACCTGGCAGCCAAATATCCCAAAGAGGTAAAACGATTGGATGCAATGCTCGAAAAGCATATCAAAGAAACTAGAGCAGTTGTTCCGGTGCCAAACCCCGATTTTGATCCTGCTGAATATCGACCTGAATTGATTGGGGTACAGAATAAGAAGAAGTTGGCAGAGGTGAATGTAGGCAAATAATAGGACTCGGTATATAATACTAATCACATCCTACTGCTCAGAAAAAGCGATCTATTGATTGGCGTTTTCAAGTATATGCGTTCCTGTTTTATTAGCAAACTGAAATAGCCCTTCGAACACTCGAAGGGTTATTTGTTTGTTGTACTTTACTCATCTAGGAAAACAATGTGCGTATTATGCCGCTGTATAGTACATAGATATTCCCTTCTATTTACTCGATGAACGGTAAACCTTATTCGAACTATTATATTTCTTTATGTTTTCTCAAATTTTTTTAGGATATTGTAACTTTTACTATTGGTTTACTGTCCCTAGCCCCTTATTTTATAGGTGATTTTCATAAATGTTACTATTCAATACTTTTTGGTTACAAAATAAAACTGAGGAGCACACTTCATATCCTAAATTTGGCTATATGTTTGTGCCATATATTGTTGAGGCACGGATAAAAATCAACTTATTTTTACTAAATAATCATTTTATGAAGAAAAAAGAACTTTTAACAAGGCATCGAGCCAAGAATGATAATAGACCGTATGGCGCTTTTATTATGTTATTATTTTTCGCATTGTTTTTAAATGCGCAAAACATTTACAGTCAAGGCAAGACAATTACGGGTACCGTAAAAGATGAAGCAGGTGAACCATTGCCTGGTGCATCTATATTTGTAAAAGGAACTACCATTGGTACAGGGACCAATTTTGATGGTAACTATTCGCTATCCGTACCAAGTGACAGCGCTACTCTTGTGTTCTCATATGTTGGGTTTATCACAATTGAGCAGTCGATTGATGGAAAATCCGTAATAAATGTAGCACTTAAAGAAGATGCAGAAAGTTTAGATGAGGTTGTAGTTGTAGGTTACGGTACACAAAGAAGATCAGACCTTACAGGTTCAGTAGCATCTGTTACAGCGAAAGATATTGGTGTAACACCTGTTCCCTCTTTTGATCTTGCGCTTCAAGGAAGAGCTGCTGGTGTACAAATTACAAGTAATTCTGCTGAGCCTGGAGGAAGCACTTCAATAAGAATTAGAGGGTCTAATTCTGTTCTAGGTAATAACGAACCATTAATTGTATTAGACGGATACCCTTTGCCACAAGGCGGAGAAGCATCTGATGGAAGTGCTGGACATAGCCAAGCTTCTAATCCTCTTAATTTTATTAATCCTTCGGAAATTAAATCCATTGATATTCTTAAGGATGCATCGGCTACAGCCATTTATGGTTCAAGGGGGGCTAATGGTGTTATTATTGTTACTACTAAAAGAGGAAGTGAAGGGAAACCAATAATTACTGTAACTACTGAAACTGGAATTAGTAAAATTCCCGAATTTCCAGAATTATTAGATGGACCAACTTTCGCTACTTTCTGGAATGAAACTGACATTGTGGAAGGTAACACCCCATCTTATAACGGTGTAGACAGACCTTTACCCGAAGATCTTCCTACTACTAATTGGCTTGATCAAATTTTAAGAGATGGCTATAATACGAGTGTTCAGTTTACAGTTGCTGGAGGTTCAAAAAATACAAGATACTTTCTATCTACTAACTACCTTGAAAACGAAGGGATCGTAAATTACACAAAATATCAAAGGGGTAATGTACGCTTAAATTTAGATACGAAAATTAGCGATCGATTCTCTATTAAGGCTTCAATTAACTACACACGTACAAAAAATAATCGTTCTAGTAACGGTACTGGAGTTATAACTGCTTCGGGTCCGATATTTGCTGCTTATAAAGTAAACCCAACGTATCCAGAAGATCAGGAATATGATGAATCGTTAGATGATGTAAGTATATTTCAAAATCCAATTACTGAATTGCGAGATAAAAGAGATGAAACATATAACGAAAATAGTATCATTAGCTTACAAGCAAAATATAATTTATTGCAGGGGTTAGACTTCAATGTTACTACAGGTACAACTTCCAGAGATAGTAGAAGAGAATTGTTTTGGCCAAAAACAACCAATGTAGGGAGGTTTGTTAATTCTCGAGCTGTATACAATAATTATGAGTATCAAGATATGCTTCTTGAAACTTTTCTTACATATAATAAGAATTTGGGGCAAAATAAAAGCCATAACTTAAACCTTACTGGTGGGTATTCTTTTCAAGACAATACCGAGAGAAGACTCAATACGAGAGTTGAAGATTTTCCAACAGATGCTTTAGCTACTGATGCGATAGGTTTAGGTTTGAATGCGTTTCTACCAACAAGTAGTAAGATTAAAAGATCGTTAGCTTCATTTTATTTTAGATCTAACTACAATTATAAAGGTAAATACTTTTTAACATTTTCTGGCCGTGCAGATGGTTCCAGTGTGTTTGCAGCAAATAAAAAATGGGGATTCTTTCCTTCAGGAGCAGTAGGTTGGACCGTTTCTAAAGAGGGGTTTTTTGAAGGGATTACTCCAGTGGTGTCTAACTTAAAATTTAGAGCAAGTTATGGTATTACAGGAACTCAATCTATACCAGCACTTCGGTCATTAACACTTTTAGGACAATCAAATGCCGTAATTAACAACCAATTACAAGCAGGTCTTGCACCTATTCAGTTAGCCAATCCTGATTTAGAATGGGAAAAAACAAGCCAATTTAATATTGGTATGGATTTGGCATTTTTAAATGGACGTATATATTCAACCTTTGATTATTACGAAAAAATTACGGACGATTTATTGTTAGATTTCCCGCTACCAAATTCAGCTGGTTTCGGATCAATCGTTGCAAATGCAGGAAGTATTGACAACAAAGGATATGAAATTTCTTTAGGGGCTCATATCATTGAATCTGAAAAATTCTCATGGAACACCAATATGAATTACAGTAGTAATACATCTACAGTGCTAAGTTTAGGAGATGATGATGCAGATGTTTATGGCCCAGCTCCTGCATCAAATATAGCAAACGAATCCTCCAATATCATGCGAGTTGGAGAGGCTTTTGGTGCTTTATATGGCTATAATGTTGTAGGCCTTATTCAAGAATCGGACTTTGATAGCAACGGTGATGCCACAATTCCTCTTAATGCGGGATATGATGAACTTGGTTCTTATAAATTTGAAGACCTGAATGGTGATGGTATTATTACTGCTGCAGATAGACAAATAATTGGAGACCCAACACCAGATTTTATTTTTGGATGGAATAACGATTTTACTATGGGTGATTTCTCACTAAGTGTATTCATTCAGGGGGTAATAGGAAATGATATTATGAATGTTGATCGTCTTTTCCTTGCTTCTGGTAGATCTAAAGATAATAGTTTATTAAGTTGGTATAACAATCGTTATACAGCAACAAACCAGACTAATGATCCAAGGTACCCTGCTTTTAATCAGCAAGTTAACCTACAGCCAAATTCTGCAATTGTAGAAGATGGCTCATATGTGCGATTAAAAAATGTTTCTTTAAATTATAATGTTCCTGTAAAAGATAGCAAAGTTTTTAATAAAGTTAGAATGTACCTTACTGCTACAAACCTTGTCACAATTTCAGATTACTCTGGTTTTGACCCTGAGGTTAATATTTTGGGAGGAAATAATATTGGACAAGGTGTAGATTTTGCATCATATCCAAGATCAAAAACATTTACGCTAGGTTTAGAATTAGGATTTTAAAAAATAAAATTATGAAAGCAAATAAATTTAAAATGAATAAAATAATATATTTCGTATTTATATTGAGTGCGTTGTTTTCTTGCACCGAATTAGAAGAAGAAGTATTTTCTCAGTTATCTCCAGATAATTTTTACAATACACCAGAAGATGCAGATACAGCCATAATCTCAATATATAACTCTATGAATAGAGCAAATAATTTGTGGGATCGTGGTATGGCTTCATTGGTATTCATGCCTGCACCTCATACCTTAGCTAGAGTGCCATGGAGAAGATATTGGGCAGATTATACAGTTACATCTTCTGACCAAAAGTCACTACCAAAGGTTTGGAATTCCACTTATCAAGCTATACTTAGGGCTAATATTGCAATTAGTGAGTTAGACGCCCAATCTTTTGATGATCCAGATGATGATGCTATTAGAACAGAACTTATAGGAGAGGCGAAGTGGTTAAGAGCTTTTAACTATTTCAACTTAGTACGTTTATTTGGAGAAGTACCAATGCCTATAGAAGCAACGACTACTATTGATGGAGCTAAGTTACCTAGAACTCCAATAGCAAAAATTTATGAACAAATCATAGCAGATTTACAGTATGCTGAAGCAAACTTACCTGATGGAATAAGAGATGCAACGAAAGCAGGCAGACCAATAGTAGGTACTGCTAAGTTTTTACTTGGAAAAGTATATTTAACCATGACTGGTTTGCCACTAAATGATGATTCTAAAATTTCAATGGCACATGCTATACTGAAAGAAGTGATAAAAGATAAAGGCAAATGGGGATTTGAATTACTGCCGAGTTATGAAGATGCCATTAGAATTGATAACAATGCTGAAAGAATATTTGCCATCCAACAATCTCGAGATATTGAAGACCAAGGTACGACAATGGCATTTGTTTGGGGTGGTAGATTCTGGCCCTATGGTAAAGCTGATTCTGGAGGTCAATTTCATGGCGGTTTTTCAAAAGATTTTTATGATTCTTATGAAAGCACAGATGTACGCAGAGATGTTACCATGGCATTTTCCTATCCAGATGTAAGAAATGGAAATATCCTAACTTATGGGCAAAATCCATACAACACTCAATATGGTATAGCACAAAACAAATACCACGACGCCCTTCAAGGTTCTAGTAACGGTGCGCCAGATATTGTAATATACCGTTTCTCAGATGCTTTATTAATGTATGCTGAAGCAGAAAATGAGGTAAACGGTCCATCTGCAACTGCATATCAGTATATAAATGAGGTAAGAGCACGTGGTGGGGCAAGTACTTATGACTCATCAGGGGGGCTATCGCAAGATGAGTTTAGAGAACTTATTTATAAAGAACGTTTTTGGGAATTATCTTTTGAATTTCATGAAGTTTATGATATACGAAGATTTGGTAAAGTAGCAGAAGCAATAGCTGCGAACCCTGAGGCCCAAAAAGTTGAAACCGTTTATGAATCAAAGTTTGATTTATGGCCAATTCCGCTTGCTGAACTTCAAACAAACCCACAATTAAAAGGAGAAAACAACCCTGGTTGGTAAATTTATAGTTAGTTTTTAGTTAATAAAAGCTAGATCAGGTGTTTTTAATGAGGCTTTCCATTTGACCATGATTTATTACTTTAATGAATCAAACATAATGAAGATAGATATATATATATATCTATCAAGTATATCTCAGAGTAGGTTAAAACAATAAATATTATAAATACTCATATTGAAGGTTGCTATATTCAACACCCTTATTATGCTGAAAACCAGCAAAAATACGGTCTAAAATTTATTCATTAAACGAATAACATTAGATGGATGCAATAACATGCTGCAGGTGCAGAAACGAATTAAAGTAGTATTGAATTAAAATCAATTTACACACACATAAATGAAACATATAAATATCTTAGTTATATTATTATTAATATCTTCATGTGTTTCGCATAGCACCTTGGAAAATGGCATTCTTGAAGTTAAAAACCTTAAATTAGAATATCAGGAAAATCCACAGGGGATTGATGTAGAAAAACCCCGTTTTAGTTGGATTTTGGAGGGAGAAGGCAGAAATCGCTCTCAGTTAGCCTATCAAATTGTAGTTTCTTCAGATACTCAAAAATTAAATACTGGTGATTGGGACATTTGGGATAGCGGCAAAGTACAATCCAATGAAACCAATCAAATTGAGTTTAACGGATTAGAATTACAATCTAATTCAGACTATTACTGGAAAGTAAGAATATGGGATGAGTCTGGAACAGAAAGTTCTTGGAGCAATGCTGCTAACTGGTCTGTAGGCTTGTTAAAATTTTCAGAATGGAAGGGGCTTTTTATTAGTCACGATGTTGGCTACGATAAAACAGACAAATATGATAATTTATACTTGCCTCCTGCAAGATATTTAAGGAAATCATTTCATATAAGTAAAAAAGTAAAACAGGCCAAAGTATATGCAACCGCGCTAGGACTGTACGAATTACGTCTTAACGGCGATAAGGTTGGCGATGATTATTTTGCACCAGGTTGGACCGATTATAACAAAAGATTATATTACCAGACCTTTGACATTACCGATGAAATAAAACAAGGTGATAATGCCATAGGAGCCGTAATTGCAGATGGTTGGTATGCAGGATATGTAGGTTATGCGCTGTTAGTTCGATTGGATAAGGTAAGAGAATTTTATGGCGTTAACCCAGCATTTATGGGGCAAATTCAAATTGAATATGAAGATGGAACCACAGAAATAATAGAGTCTGATTTGTCATGGAAAGCAAGCGAAGGACCTATTAGAGAAGCAGACATTCTAATGGGCGAAATATATGATGCCAGACTGGAACATCCGGGTTGGGATACCCCTAATTTTGATGATAGCCAGTGGAAGTCCCCCAAATTATATACCTATCCTAATGGTAAGTTAGAAGTGCATCCTGGCGGCTTAGTTAAAAATATAGAAGAACTAACTGCACTGGCCATTACTGAACCTGAAAAAGGCAAATATATATTTGACCTTGGTAAAAATTTTGCTGGTATTGTTCGTCTTAAAATTCAGGGAAAAAAAGGTCAAAAAGTAACACTGCGGTATGGTGAAATTTTAAAAGATGATGGCCATTTAATGACAGAAAATTTACGAAAGGCCAGAGCAACAGATACCTATATCCTTAAGGGTCAAGGTATTGAAACCTGGGAGCCTAAATTTACCTATCATGGCTTTCAATTTGTAGAACTTTCAGGTCTATCTGAAAAACCTGCATTAGATGCGATTACGGGTATCGTATTAAGTTCTATTGAAACGAATCAAAGTACCTTTAGTTCGAGTAATGCATTAAATAATAAACTCTACCAAAATATTAAAACCACCCAGGCAGCCAATTTCTTTGAGATCCCGACAGATTGTCCACAAAGAGATGAACGTCTTGGTTGGACAGGTGATATACAAACCTTTATGCGCTCTGGTACTTATATGGCAGATGTAGCAGCTTTCATGACCAAGTTTTTAATCGACCTGGATGATTCCCAACATTGGTATGGTGCCTATCCAAATTTTGCTCCATTTCCCTATTCCAGGCCTAATCAATATTCCCCTGCCTGGATGGATGCTGGCGTTATTATTCCCTTTAACATGTACAAGGTTTATAACGATAAACGGATCCTGAGTTATATGTATAAGGGTATGGAAAAGTTTATGCAGTTTCAGGAAGATGCCAGCACGGATTTTATAAGACCACCCGGAGGAAATAATTATGGGGATTGGCTGTCAGTCAAAGAAAAAACCAGTAAAGAGTTCGTTGCGAGTTCTTTTTATGGATATGATGCAAAACTTATGCTTGAGATAGCAAAAGCTTTGGGTAAAAAGGAAGATGAGGTCAAATATAGCAAGCTTTTTGAAAATATTAAAAAGGCGTTTGCCAAAAAATACATTTTAGATAATGGATTCACAACAGAAGACACCCAAACTACTTATGCTGTGGCATTATATTTTGACCTCTACCCTTCTGAGGAATTGGCAAAAAAAGGAGCCAAACGCCTTGCTCAAAAAATTAAAGAAAATAATTATACCTTTACTACTGGATTTTTAGGTACAAAACACATTATGCCCAGTTTATCTAAATACGGTTATCATGATTTAGCCTATAAACTTTTTCAACAAACTAAATACCCGAGTTGGGGGTATTCAATAGTAAACGGAAGTACTTCTATCTGGGAGCGCTGGAATAGTTATACAAAAAATCAAGAGCAAAATTCAAGTATTAATGCCGCTATGAATTCCTTTAGTCATTATGCATTTGGGTCGGTAGCAGAATGGATGTTTCAGTATGCCGTAGGAATCGATACTGAAGATTCGGGTTATCGAAATATTATTATAAAACCTGCCATAAGTAAAGAGATGAATTTTATTAATGGAAGTTATGAAAGCATTAATGGATTAATTGAGTCATCATGGAATTGGGAAGGAGATACGATTACCATGAATATAACCATTCCTGCAAATACAAAGGCAAAAATACATATACCAACTACTAGCGTTAAAAGTTTAAAGGAAGGAAATAAAGCAGTTTCTGAAATGGATGCTATTAAGGTAATAGCGTTTAATGATGCATTGGCAATAGTAGAAGTTGGTTCAGGTACCTATTCTTTTAATTCTGAGTACAAGGAATAAATTTATAGAAATTATTTACAAAGGGCACCTTCATGTTTATTGAAGAGGTCTAATTTTAGACATTAATAAATACATTTTTTGATATGAACAAAATTCATCTTTTAATTTTTGCATTTACATGCATGTTTTCCTTGGCTCAAGAAAAGCCAGGGACTTCTGACAAACCAAATATTATTGTGATTTTCACAGATGACCATGGCTATTCAGATCTTGGTGTTCAGGGTCAATTAAGTGATATAAAAACACCACATATCGACCAAATGGCCAAGGAGGGCGTCAGAATGACATCGGGTTATATCACTGCACCGCAATGTACTCCTTCCAGAGCAGGCTTGCTGACGGGACGATATCAGCAGCGATTTGGCCTCGACGAAAATGGCACGATTCCATTACCATTGGAGGAGGTCATAATTCCTGAGCGTATGAAAGAAGCAGGTTATGTGACTGGAATGACTGGGAAATGGCACCTTGAACCAAACCATATTGAAGAGGAATGGATTGCTGAAAACATGCCAGAGTTGGTAGGTAAGAAGTTGACTCCTTCCGACGTTCCTTTTTCAAAGAAATTAGCCTATATGCCTTCGGAACGTGGGTTTGATGATTGCTTTCAAGGTGAAATGATCTCGTATTGGGTGAACTATGATCTTGATGGCAACGATGTAAAAAAACAACATATAGTTGATAAAAGATTTAGACTAGATGTACAAACTGATGCTGCGCTGACTTTCATAGACCGAAATCATGACAAGCCTTTTTTCTTTTACCTGTCTTACTTTGGGCCTCATGTACCCTTAGAAGCGACCTCCTACTATCTCAACAGATTTCCTGAAGACATGCCAGAGAGAAGACGCTATGCATTAGCCATGCTAGCAGCGATTGATGATGGGGTAGGTGCAGTACGTAAATCACTTAAAGATTATGGCATTTTAGATAATACGATCATTTTCTTTATTAGTGATAATGGTGCTCCACTTAAAATTGACAAAAAAGACATCTTACCAATTTTCTATTCAGGTGGAACTTGGGATGGATCACTCAACGATCCATATATTGGGGAAAAGGGAATGCTCTCGGAAGGAGGAATTCGCGTGCCATTCATTATGTCCTGGCCTGAGAAACTACCAAAAGGCATGATCTATGATCGTCCGGTTTCTTCTTTAGATATGGCAGCGACTTCTGTGGCCGTAGCAGGATTACCTAAATCGGAAGAACTAGACGGGGTGAATTTGATACCGTTCTTGAACGGTGATAAAAAAGAAGATCCACACGAAAATTTATACTGGCGCTTTTGGAATCAAGCTGCAATACGAACGGGTGATTTTAAATACCTTAAGGCAGGTAGTCGCGAGTTTTTATTCAATGTGGCGAACGATGATCATGAAAATGTGAACCTGATCGCTGACCATCCTAAGCAAGCCAAAGCAATGAAGAAAAAACTGGAATTATGGGCTGGAGAACTCAAAATACCCGGGCTTTCTGATAAAATGAAGCGGGAGAAAAGGTTTTTCGATCATTATTTTAAAGAAAAATAAAATGAATACTCGGGTATCTTATCTGATTGCTTTGATTGTACATATCTTGGCATGTTCCGCGTCGGCTCAGTCCTTTTTGGAATTGAGAAACGATTCCCTGCATGTGAAATTTGATTTAACACGCGGTGGGGCTATTGCTTATCTATCGGTCGATGGAGAAGAAAGGAATTTAGTCAACATCCATGACGAAGGGCGCTATATTCAGCAGTCCTATTATGCTGGAAAAAAACTTGATCGAACTGCTGACGGGCAAAGACCAAGATGGTCGCCATGGACATGGAACCCTATTCAAGTAGGTGATTCTTATCTAAATCGTGCTGAAATATTGGACTATAAGGTAGATGACTCCACTGTGTATACGAAATGCACCCCCATGCTGTGGGATATGAAAAATGAGCTTGCCGAAGCCACCATGGAGCAATGGACGACGCTTTCTGGCAATGTGATAAAAGTCAGAAATAGGCTGACTTGTATGCGTACTGATAATTTGTATGGTGAAGGGATGAATAGAGCACAGGAAATTCCTGCAGTTTATCCCATTTCAGCACTCAGTGAACTTTACACTTATTTTGGGGACGCACCGTTTACCGGAGCATCATTGAACAAACCTGAAGTCATACATCTTGAAGATGGTTTTTGGGGTAGATATAATAAAGAAAAGATAACGGAGAGTTGGATGGCGTTCGTGGATGAAAACAAGTGGGGTATGGCCGTGTACCAGCCAATCACAAAAAACTTCCTGGCAGGTATGGCAGGAAAACCCGGCGGAGAGGCAGATGATAGTTCAACTTCATATATCGCACCCATTAAAAAAGAAAAGCTTTTTAAGGATTCAGAATATGAATACGTGTACTACCTACTAATTGGTGACCTTCATCAAATGCGAACCCAAATCTATGAAATTCATGAACAGCTTATAGAGAACCAGAAAAAATAGAATAAAAAAAGCAAACTAAAATGAATATTATAATGACAATACTGAAACAAAAATTAACTGTTCTACTGTGTCTCATAGTTGTAATAGTTACAGACTCGACGGCCCAATCTAAGCCTAATATAGTGTTCTTTATGGTTGATGATATGGGTTGGGTGGATTCTGAAATTTACGGAAGTGAATACTACGAAACACCTAATATCACCCGACTAGCCGAAATGGGCAAGCGATTTACTCGAGCATATGCTGCAAACCCGCTTTGCTCACCAACACGCGCAAGTATTATGTCGGGAAAGCATCCGGGACGTTTTCAAATGACCATGCCCACAGGTCATCTACCACCGAACCCTGATGAAGATTTGTCTCCAACAAAAGGACAAGCTTGGATGAAAGTTGCCACTCCTAAACCAAGGACATTCATGCCATTGGAGGAATTCACCCTAGCAGAAGCGCTGAAAACCAATGGCTACAAAACAGCTCATATTGGTAAGTGGCATTTAGGTGCTGAAGCCTATTGGCCAGAGCATCAGGGGTTTGATATTAACATAGGAGGAGGACACAATCCTGGGCCACCTAATTTTTTCTCACCTTATAATGTTGATAACCTAGAAGATGGTCCTGATAAAGAGTATCTTACGGATCGTATGGCAAGTGAGGCAACGGCCTTTCTAGAGGCTCACAAAGACAGCACTTTTTTTCTGAACTACTGGCTCTTTGCGGTACATGCTCCTTATCAAGCGCCTCAGAATTTAATTGATAAATACAGTGTAAAAGAAGACCCAAGGGGTAAACAAAAGAACCCTATTATGGGTGGAATGATCGAGAAGATGGACGAAAGTCTGGGTAAGGTATTGGATAAACTGGAAGAACTCAAATTGATGGACAATACCATTATTGTCTTTTTCTCAGACAATGGAGGTAATATGTACGATGTGGTCAATGGCGAGTTTCCAACCAATAACTACCCGTTGAGCTATGGAAAAGGAAATATTCACGAAGGTGGAATACGTGTGCCTATGATCGTGGTATGGGATGATAAAATAGCCGCCAATACTGTGTCTGATGAACTGGTGCAAAGTATAGACTTTTATCCAACATTGCTCGAACTAACCGGAACTACCGCAAATCCCGATCAACTTTTAGATGGGGTGAGTTTAGCGAATCTATGGCTCAATGATGCCCCATTAGATCGAGAAGCCATTTATTGTCACTACCCACATTACACACAAGTAACAAGCAATGTACCTTCCACAGCTGTATGGTACAAGAATTATAAGATGGTCAAAGAGTACGGACAAGGTGAGAATCTGACTGATGCATATAAACTATATGACCTAAGTGTAGATATTGGAGAGAATACAGACATCAGCGAGGAGCATCCAGAGTTATCTAAAAAATTAGCAGCAATGATTGAGGATCATGTAAAGGAAATAGATGGAATGCTACCCATAAAAAACCCAGCCTATGATCCCAAGGCTGAAAGCAAACTCGGTGTGACGCATGATTTTCCTATTGATAGATATCCAAGTTATTGAGTTTATGGATCTAATTTTTAGATAGTTTCATAGCCTATAATGAAACGTTACAAATTAAGACTTAAAACAGTAAACCAAAAGAACTCCAATATCTTTTCCAATAACAAATTCATTGTCTCGTATTTGAATTATTAGATTCACCAAATCATATTCTACAATAGTGATAAATAAATCACCGTTTTTAAGAATCATATCATCATAAATTTCATCAATAACTTCGAACTCCAACGACTTTTCAATACAAAGTTTTTCTCTGATTCAATTTCTGTATAACCAAACAAAACATGTGTTATTCATCAAATAAAAGACAGTAATTATGCACTCGGCACCTAATTTTAACAATGGTTTACATCTATGTTACCTACCAATACTTTTTAGTTACAAAACAAAACAGAAAAACACTGCTCATATCCTAATTTTGGTTATATGTTTAGCCGTATTTTCATTAGTAATTCCAATCAAGACTATGATGGTAGAGATTTGTCCGAAGACTTGGCAAAGAATCAAATAGATAAAGACGATTATGTACCACTTTGGGTGTATCGATTAGGACATGCCAAAAACATTAATTGGCGTGGTGTGGTAACGGAAGATTTTACATTTTCTATGGATAAAGATAATAATCCAATTACAAATACTTTATTTGATAGAAAAAGGACCCTTATCAATTAAATAACTTGTATGATAATCCTGAGTATAAAGATGTTAAAGACCGTCTTACAAGCTTAACATACCAATGGATGCATAAATATAATGATGGTTTTTATGGTGCCAAGGATTTTAAATCTGTAATGCCCAAAGAATCATGGCAGTATAACTATACTAACAGTCCTGTTGAACTTTTTGCAGAGAAAAATAAACAATAACTTTTTTAAAAACATAATAATGAAAAAAATATTTTTTTTACTTTTTACCTTTATATTAATTACAAGCTTATACTCACAAAATAAGCCAAATGTTGTGTTTATTTTAGCTGATGATTTAGGTTGGAGTGATGTAACACTGTATGGTAAAACTAAATTATACGAAACGCCAAATTTAGAAAGATTAGCAGCAAGAGGTATTACATATACACATGCCTATTCTGCAAGCCCTTTGTGTTCTCCAACAAGAGCGAGTATTTTAACAGGGCAAACGCCATTAAGAACAGGTATTACAGCGCCTACAGCTCATTTAGGAAAAGTAATATTAAAGGCTTCACTTGAGAAAAATCCTAATCCAGCAAATAAAGCGGTGAATTTGGTGTCTGTAACACGTTTAGATAACAAACTTCCCACGTTAGTAAAACAATTTAAAAAAGCAGGTTATTCAACTGCTCATTTTGGGAAGTGGCATTTAGGAGCAGACCCATACTCCCCATTACAACATGGTTTTGATGTTGATATTCCACACTGGCCTGGACCGGGTCCAGCAGGAAGTTATGTTGCGCCTTGGAAATTCCCAAATTTTAAAGAAAAATATGTTAAAGAACACATAGAAGATAGAATGGCGGATGAAGCTATTTCTTGGTTGCGACATGTGGACAAGTCTAAGCCATTTTATATGAATTATTGGCAGTTTTCTGTGCATGCACCTTTTGATGCTAAGGAAGGTTTGAAAAAATATTATAGCTCTAAAGTTGATCTAACAGATCCGCAACATTCATCCACCTATGCGGCTATGGTTCATTCTATGGATCAAGCGGTAGGAAGATTATTAGATGAAATTGATAGATTAGGGATTGCAGACAATACCATTATTGTTTTTACAAGTGATAATGGAGGAAATATGTACAATGCCATTACAGATGTTTTGCCTTCAGGTGAAAAATATATTGCGCCTCCAACAAGTAATAGACCTTTACGTGGTGGTAAAGCTACCATGTATGAAGGAGGCATTAGAGTGCCAACAATTATTTCTTATCCAGGTATGACAACGCCAGGAACAAGGTCTGACCAAATAATTCAATCTACTGATTTCTATCCAACACTTTTAAATTTAGCAAATATTCCATTACCTAAAGATCATGTTGTTGATGGGATGGATATTACGCCAACTTTAAAAGGAGAAGCTATTAAGAGAGATGGGATTATTACATATTTTCCACATCAGCCCCGTGTTCCTGATTGGTTGCCAGCATCAGTTGCTGTTCATTCAGGAGATTGGAAATTAATTCGTCTTTTTTATCAAGGTAAAAACTTTAAGCATGATTATCTTCTTTATAATTTAAAATGGGATATTGGCGAGCATAATAATCTTGCTAAGCTTTATCCTGAAAAAGTAACAGAACTGGATAAAATAATAGAGACCCATATAAAAGCATCTCATGCTATAATACCTATTCCGAATCCTCAATTTGATCCATCAAAATATGCTCCAGAAAATATAGGAGTACAAATAGGAGGTTACAAAGGAGCAAAAAAAATTGAAATTAATTAAAGTCAAATATTAATAGCTTGTTTTAGAGCATTTAAAATTTATAAATATCATTATTATGAAACCCTATATAAAACTCTCTGTCCTTTTCGTTTTTAGCATTTTTTATGCCCAATGTCAAAGTGTAAGTGAAGTACAAAAAAAAGATAAAATTAGTGCCTCACAGACAAAACCTAATTTTATTCTTATTTATACCGATGATCATGGGTATTCAGATCTTTCAATTCAAGGCATTAAAGATGATGTAAAAACGCCAAATATAGATAAATTAGCTCGTAATGGGGTACGAATGGAAAGTGGTTACTCCACCGCTCCACAATGTGTGCCATCAAGAGCAGGTATCATGTCAGGACGTTTTCAATCGAGATTCGGAGTAGAACTCAATGGCGATTCCTTAGATGGTTTTGATGCACAAACGACTATTGCAGACCGACTTAAAAGTGCAGGTTATGCCACAGGTATGGCTGGAAAATGGCACTTAGGCCCTGGTGAAGAGATAACCAAACATGGTTTCGATCAGGTTTTCTATAAGAATAGCAATAGACCGGGTACAGTTAATTTTGATTTTGATGGAAAAACATTTCCTATGAAGAAAGAAAACACTGGTATGTATCATTTAGATGCCTGTAGTAAAGCGGCAACCACTTTTATAGAGATGCATAAGGACAAACCTTTCTTTTTCTATTTGGCATATAGAGCACCACACGTACCGTTGGATGCTACAAAAAAATATTTAGATCGATTCCCTGGTGAAATGCCTGAGCGCCGCCGTCAAGCCCTAGCCATGCTTTCTGCTGTAGATGATGGCGTAGGTGAAATAATAAAAACTTTAGAGAAAAATAATCTTGTAGAGAATACAGTTATTTTTATTATAGGTGATAACGGGGCACCTTTAAAGATTACTAAAGCAGATAAACCCGGAGGTGGCCCTGGATGGGATGGTTCTTTAAATGACCCATTAAATGGAGAAAAGGGTACTTTGATTGAAGGAGGGATGAGAACCCCTTTTATTGTGTATTGGAAAGATAAATTAATGAACGGTGTATATAAATATCCTGTGTCTGCATTGGATTTTGCGGCAACAGCAGTGGAATTGGCTGGTTTACCAAAGGATGATAAATTAGATGGTGTTAATTTAATTCCTTTTTTAAATGGTGAAAAGGCAGGTGCACCGCACGACAAACTATGCTGGAGATGGGGGGGGCAATCTGCTATTAGAAAAGGAGAATGGAAATTTTTAAAAGGCGATAACAGGGAATATCTTTTTAATCTGGATAATGATATTGGAGAAAAAAATGATCTGATATCAAAATACCCAAAAATTGCCGCTCAACTTAAAAAGGAATTGCTTACATGGACTCAAGGGCTTACCCCTGAAGGATTTTCAAAGAGCAAGATGTCTAGAAATGCCAATACCTATTTCGATTATTACTTAGATGGAGTACCTTATAAAGGCCGAAAAATAAAAGTAAATAAAAAAAAATAAAAAGGGATTAACCAGATGATTAGTAATAATTAAAGAACCTATCCCTTTTATGGATGTAAAATGATTTTAATCATCAGTATATTAACCATTTATATAAGATTTAATTGTAATTTTTCATCAAAGCTGTATTGTTTTGATAATCAATATATTAATAGCTGTAATTATCCATTATAGGGATAGGTTTGATAATTAATTGTTATTAATGCGAATCAAGGGTTGAGAACAGTAAAAAAACAAGCTTAATTTGTTGAAAAACAACGCCTTAAACTTGTTTAAGTTATTGATTTTCAGTATCTTAATAGTCAATTTCAACAAGATTATTTTGAATACAAAAACCAATAACAAGGATTACAAGTTAGTGAAAATATATTATTATGTCTGTGAAAAATTCGAGGACAACCTACAATTTAGATGTCAACGTTTTAGCAACAACAACGCTCCTAAATTAACAGACCAAGAAATTATAACTATATATCTGTTTGTGATGCAGCATCACGGAATTTTTAAAATGAACAAAATACTGGACTTACTATATTGTACTGGACAAAAAGTTGCGAGATTTAAAGTTGCATAAATTAACTTTGAATCATGAAAAAAAGAAACAGAAATTACAGTACATCATTTAAACAAAAGGTAGTAGAATTAAGCTATGCCTATGGTCATGTCAAGCAAGTTTGTGAGGAATTGGATATTCCTTATTCCGTGCTGCACCGCTGGCGACGAGAATCCCAAGACTATGGAAAGAATAGTTTTCCAGGTAGAGGGGGTCCAAAATTGACACATGAACAAAAAGAAATAGCTTTATTAAAGAAGCAATTAAAGGATATATCAGAGGAACACGAGATCTTAAAAAAGGCGGTGAGCATTTCCTCCAAGAGCGACAGGAAAAATTTAGGTTCATAAAACATTTCCGACTTCAATATTAAAACCAGGGGAAGAATATATTAACGAAACGGTGTTTAAATTTAGTGTAATTTAAAAAATGAATTATCTTGCAACATTAAAAAAACGCCATTGAATAATGCCAAATACAAATTAGAATTCCTTAAGATGATTATATTTAAAACCTCAAATAAAACAGTTAGCGTTTTCTTTAATTCACTATTATATATTGTTTTGCTATTATTGCTAAGTAACTGTAGTACCAAAGCTAAAGAAGAATATACTAGTATTCAAAACGATTCTGTTGAGGCTACATTTGTGGGGTCTAAGAGTTGTAAAACTTGTCACGAAGAAGAATTTAAAAGTTGGGAAGGTTCACATCATGACCAGGCAATGAAAATTGCAGACTCAACTACAATTCTGGCCGATTTTAACAACACAACATTTACACACAACAAAGTTAAAAACTCATTTTTTAAGAAGGAAGGTGCTTTTTATGTAAATACTGAAGGGCCCGATGGCAAATATTACGATTATAAAATAGTGTACACCTTTGGGTTTACACCATTGCAACAATATATTGTAGCGTTTCCAAATGGGGAATACCAATGTTTATTAACAGCATGGGATTCAGTTAAAA
>Ga0314774_1000459_pt1 | contig 33146 bp, 29 predicted proteins | sample MetaGCBIA2018_FD_204515 | JGI IMG/M metagenome (GOLD analysis project Ga0314774, IMG submission 204515) | Cryopeg brine microbial communities from Beaufort Sea near Barrow, Alaska, United States - CBIA 2018 | ecosystem: Environmental > Aquatic > Marine > Coastal | place: USA: Alaska | collected... | reverse complement strand
GCATAATTGGATCAACTTAAATGGTAGTTCAATACAAGATAAAGTTAATGGTCTACTTAGGACTTCGATTTCGGTACTCGCAGATATTAAATCACATGATTTATCAAATCGACCTGCTATACCCATTTCTACTTAAAAAACAGATCAATAATAATCCGAGAAAGAATGTTTTCAGTTAATTGCCAAAAATCAACCATTTATAGTGACAGAGCCATTAATTATTTATACTCCCCTCATCAAGAAAAAAAAGACTTTTAAGTCTTTTTTTTCTATATTATGATATAATCGTTATAGATTAATTAGGAGGACTTATGTTTAATATAGATTATTTTAAACAATTGAATAAAGAAGACTTTTATGAGTCTTTGTTGTTTTTTGCAAAAGGTTTAATGGACGGTGAACGAGATATGATAGCGAATCTATCCAATGTTTCAAGTCTTTTGTACAACACGATGGAGAATGTTAATTGGTCAGGTTTCTACTTGTATAAAGAAGAACAATTAGTTCTGGGACCATTTCAAGGTAAACCGGCATGTATTCGTATCCAACTTGGCAAAGGGGTATGCGGAACCGCAGTAAGTCATAAAGAGACACAGTTAGTGAAAGATGTACATGATTTTCCAGGACATATTGCATGTGATGGAGAAACTAATTCGGAGATTGTCATACCGATAATTATCAAGGATAAGGTTGTTGGAGTGCTTGATATTGATAGTCCAATTTTAAATAGGTTTGATGATGAAGATGTAAGGTATTTAGAAACTTTAGTTGAATATATAAAAGAAGCATGCGAATGGGGGGCATAATATGGCATTTCGATTAATAGAAGAGCAACAATTACCAGACTTACAAGGCACAGGGTATGTCTATGAACACGATAAGACAAAAGCAAAAATCTGTTATATAAAAACAGAGGATGACAATAAAACATTTTCAATCGGTTTTCGAACACCACCCGCTGATGATACAGGATTATCCCATATTTTGGAACATTCTGTTCTATGTGGATCACATAAATATCCACTTAGAGATCCATTCATTGAACTGTCAAAAGGCTCACTGAATACATTCTTAAATGCAATGACTTTCTCTGATAAAACATTGTATCCTGTTGCAAGTGTAAACAATCAAGACTTTCATAATTTAGTTGACGTGTATTTGGATGCGGTTTTTTATCCGAATATTTATGATAATCCATTAACTTTTGAGCAAGAAGGATGGCATTATGATTTAGATGGTATGGATAGTAGCGTTAGCTATAAAGGTGTTGTCTACAATGAAATGAAAGGTGTCTTCTCCTCGGCTGAACAGGTTTTATTTAGAAAAATCCAGCAGGAACTTTTTGAGAATCATCCATATTCATATGAATCTGGGGGAGACCCTCTTGAAATACCTAAATTAACTCAGGAAACATTTTTGGATTACCATAAGAAATATTACCACCCTTCAAACAGTTATATTTTTTATTATGGTGATATGGATATTGAACAGGAACTCAAATGGTTAGAGGAAAGTTATCTAAATGCATTTGATTATTTAGACATAGACTCAAAGATACCTCTAGTGACGAAGTATAAGGCCCCTAGAACTCTTGAATTTGACTATCCTGTATCAAAAGGCGAAGAGAATGGAAACAAGTGTTATTTAAGCTATAACGTACTTCTGAATGAATCGAAGGAAGTGCTTGACGGCCTAGGATTTGATATCCTTGAATACTTAATGATTGACGCACCGGGAGCGTTAGTTAAAGAGGCTTTGATTAAAGCGGGGATTGGCGAAGATGTCTTTAGTCATTTTGATGGTAGCATTCGTGAAGGAACATTTTCAATTGTAGCTAAAAATTGTAAATTAAGTGATAAAGAACGATTTATTCAAATTATAGATGAACAATTTTCTAAGATTATAGCAGAAGGATTTGATCAGAAGAAAGTAAGCGCTGCAATCAATAAATTCGAATTTAGAACTAAGGAAGCTGATTTTGGGCAATATCCTAAAGGTGTAATATATGCAATCAAAACATTGGAAACATGGTTACATGATGAAAGTCCGTTTCTGAATTTTGATTATGACCATATTTTTACCAGTGTCAAAGAAGCAACCTCGAATGGTCTGTTGCAAAAGCTTATTCAACAGTATTTTGTGGAGAATAAACACAAAGTTCATTTGACGCTTAAACCAGATGAAAATTATAATGACAAAAAGCAACAAAAAATTAGCGATGAATTAAAAGCATATGAAGAAACCTTAACCATTCAAGATAAAGAAGCGTTAATAGCTCATGCTGAAAAGTTGGTTGCATATCAAGAAGCGCCTCAAAGCAAAGAAGAACTTGAATCATTACCGCTACTTAAGCTTGAAGATATACCGAAGGACAAAAAAGAATTCATATTCAATGAAAAAATGATAAAAGATACTATATTGTTGTTACATGAAGCAAATGCAACGAATATTGCGTATGTTAAGTGTTCTTTTGACTTAAGTTTTGTGAATGAAGACCAATTGTCAATTTTATCATTACTGAGTCGAATGTTAATAAAGACAAAAACTAAAAAACATAGTTACAGTGAGTTGTCGGATGAAATCAATGGACGAACAGGGGGACTGTCGGTATCTGTTTCAGTTTATGAACACAAGAAATCAACAAAGTATTTTTCGCCTCGTTTAGAAATGACAGGAAAATGTTTTGTGCCTCAACTTCAGGATTTGATGGAAATCATTCGAGAAATTATTCTAGAGACTGATTTTAGTGATGTGGCACGAATGAGAGATCTGATTAATGAAAACAAATCAAGAATGCAATCGAATCTGACTTCGAGTGGTCATTCTACGGCTCTCTTAAGATCAGAAAGCTATTTTAGCCAATCTGCAAGCTATAAAGAGAAGTTGAGAGGTCTTGAATTTTACGATGAAATTACCTTGTGGCAGAATAAAAGCGATGATGATCTCAGAGACTTAGGGACTTTACTTGAAAGGTTGTTAAAAGATATTGTCTCATCCGATAGATTAACAATAGGTGTAACAGCATCTGCTAAATATATGGAGACAATAAAATCAAACATTGAGATGTTTGTGTTTACATTGCCTTATATTGACAATATTATGTCACCATGTAGAGTTGCGTTGACAGAACCTAAGAATGAAGGACTTGGTTCAACAAGTGATGTTCAATATGTTGCTATGTCAGCTGATTTTAAAGCGCATGGATTCGACTATAAAGGATCAATGAAGGTTCTTAATACTATCATAAACCTAGATTACCTATGGAATAATGTTCGAATTAAAGGTGGTGCATATGGTGCCTTTTCTGGCATTGGCCGTAATGGGCTAATGTACTTTGTATCATATAGAGATCCGAATTTACGAAGTACCATAGATGTTTTTACGAATACTTCATCGTTTATCAATGATCTGAATCTTGATGAAAGAGAATTAACTAAATATATCATTGGTACAATAAGTCCGCTTGACCAGCCTTTGACACCATCTCTTGAAAATGAAAAAATGATAAATCTCCATTTTTCAGAAATAACGCATGAAGAAATATTGAAAAATCGTAAAGAAATATTAGAAACTACATTAACTGAACTAAAAAGTCATAAAGAAATGTACCAAAAAATCTTCATAGAACGCAATTTATGTGTTGTCGGTAGCGTTAATGCTATTGAAGAAGAAAAATCGTTATTCAACATAACTAAAGAACTTAAATAGGAGGGAATATGTCAAAAGTAGCACTGATTTATTGTGATTCATATGATGAGGAAAAAGTCTATGATAGCGTGAGAAAGGGAATTGAACTCATCGGTGGACTTGACTCAATATTTGAAGTTGATGAAAAAGTATTATTAAAACCGAATATGTTAGCGGCAGATCCACCTGAAAAATGTACAACAACTAATCCGGCTATCTTCAAAGCTGTAGCAAGACATTTAGAAGAGTTTGGTGCAAAACTGACTTACGGAGATTCACCAGCTTTTCATAAACCGGAAACAGCAGCCAGAAAGACAGGTATCCAAAAAATAGCTATGGAAATGAATATTCCTTTAGCTGATTTTGTTGACGGGCAAGATATTTACTTTGAAAAGGGAAGTCAGAACAAAAAGTTTTTCATTGCTAACGGAGTGCTTGCAGCAGATAGTGTCATAAGTTTGCCGAAGCTTAAAACTCATGGACTTGCTAGAATGACAGGCTCAATCAAAAATCAATTTGGTTGTGTACCAGGTAAATTAAAAGGTGAAATGCATGTAAAGCTACCAGATGGCCTTGATTTTGCTAGAATGATTGTCGACCTTAATCACTTTGTAAGTCCTAAATTATACGTCATGGACGGTATTATGGCAATGGAAGGGAACGGACCAAGAGGTGGGGCTCCGAAGGCGATGAACGTTCTTCTTATATCAACGGACCCTGTTGCTTTAGATGCTACAGTTTGCCGTATGGTTGATCTGAATCCTGAATATGTGGAAACTACACGTATAGGAATGGAAGTGGGAATGGGGACCTATAAAGAAGATGAAATTGAAATTGTAGGTGAACCACTTGAAAGATTTTTCAAACATGAATTTGATGTAGTAAGGAAACCGATAGATCGAGTAAGTACGGGGAATTGGCAAAGAATAGTAAATCAACTTTTGGTATCAAAACCATATATCATTGAGAAAAAATGTGTTCAATGTGGAGTTTGCGTATCAATGTGTCCAGTACCGGGTAAAGCAATAAACTGGAATAAAGGGGATAACTCAAAAGCACCGATTTATGACTACTCAAAATGTATACGATGTTATTGCTGTCAAGAATTATGTCCTGAAAGTGCAATTGAAATCAAAACACCTCTTTTAAGAAAAATAATAGACCGTAAATTATAATGCATGTATAAATAATCATCATATCCGGTTGCGAACAGCATTGGATATGATGATTTTTCATTGAAAGATAATGGAATTAGTCAATATAATAGATGAAAGTATTCCATCCTTCATCCATAACAGCGCCCATTTTTTTGTAAAAATTCATTGCATCATAATTATCAATGGCACATTGCCATTGGAGTTTGCTATATCCACGACGTTTTGTCTCTTCAACCATACCATCTAAAAGCGTTTTGCCGAGACCTTTTCTTTGATAAGTATTTCGAATATACATATCTTCAACATAGAGTCCTGCTTCACCTGAAAAAGTAGAAATCGTTTCATAAAATGTAATAGTACCTAGGATTTTATCATTATGATAAACCAATAAAGCATTGAGTCCATGGTCTTCGAAAAGATGAGTTAAGCGATCTTCCGTAAGTTTGAATTGATCTTCGACATTTCTGTTCTTAGCAAAACCGGCAAGCAACCTATAAACTGCCGGAACATCTTCAATAGTAGCAAGTTTTAATCGAGTGTTTAATTCTTCCATGTTTTACCTCCGTATTCATATGTTAGTTTCGTATATTATAGCATAAATAAATACAAAAAAGGATATCACAATGATATCCTTTTGAATAGTCTATAGCTATTTAGCTAATAAATCAGTTGCAAATTCTCTAGCAAATTCGGTAACTTTTGATAAATCATCTTGATTTGGTTTGAATTCGATTTTTAGACCAGGAATTACTTTGAATCTAAGTTGTTTAAGTCTGGCTTCGATATTCTTCACAGCTTCACCACTCCAGCCATATGAACCAAATGCACTAGCATATTTTTTGCCATGAACAATTGGATTCAAACTTATAAGAATATCCCAAATTGGCGGAAGTGCATCGCTGTTGATTGTAGGTGAACCAAATAGAATGCCGTCTGCCCAGTAGATTCGATCCAGTACATCTTCTTTTGACTCTTCAACCATATCAAAAATATTAATATCTAAATCCTTACTGTATTCAGATTCAATGGTACGTTTGATTTCTTCAGCCATAGCACGTGTATATCCATAGGCGGAAACATAAGGGACTATGATCGTTTTCTTCGAGTTTGGATTTGTCTCGGTTGACCATTCTTTGCATGTCGCGACAGTGTCCATTGGATTTTCATCTAATATGGGACCATGACCGGTTGCAATAATATCAATATCTAAATTTTCGATTTTATCGATTGCATTTAGCATGTGCTGCTTGAACGGACCAAAAATCATATCGAAATAATAACGAAGTGCTTTATTGTAATCATCAAGATTTTTGACAGTTGATAAAAGCACAGGATCATGCGCATAATGTGCACCAAAGGAATCACAAGAAAATAGTATCTTGTCTTCTTCTAAATAAGTATAGATAGAATCAGGCCAGTGTAAGAATGGAGCAGGGATGAATTTAAGAGTTTTACCACCTAAATCGATTTGGTCGACTAATACAGTTAATATTGATTTGAATTCAGTATTAACGATGTTTTTAAGGAATTTTAAAGCAGGTGCAGAACCGACTATTGTTACATTAGGCATTAATTTAAGCAATTTCTCAATTGAGCCCACATGATCAGGTTCTGTATGGTTTACAACTATATAGTCTATTTTATCTAAATCAGTGAGTGACTTAATCTTTTTGATATACTCATCGATAAATTTGAGTTTTACAGTTTCAATAATGGCTGTTTTTTCTGATCCTTGAACTAAGTATGAGTTATACGAAGTACCAAATTCAGTATACATAATGATGTCAAAAACCCTTAAATAATGATCTTGAACACCGATATATGTAACACCATCTTTTAGTGATAAAGTGTTCATATGAATCCTCCTATAATAACATTTTAACTTTGTTGATTTTGTACATAAAAGATAACACAGATAAGAATGATTGTCAATTAGCATAAAGAACAAATCGAAAAATCAGTAACAATGAAAAACGTCATTATTACTGATATATATTGAATGCTAAAAGATAATAAGCTTCATTAATTGTCGAGAGCCATCTCAACAATAAGACAATGACATTCACCCAATGATTTGATGAGAATATCTTCACTATATATTTCGAGTGCATCTCTTGCGTTTAGCGTTAGACCATTAATTACAGAGGTACCCTCTATTTGAACAAGATATGCTTGCCTATCTTCGCCAACTTCAAAAGTAACTTTTTGTTTACGATCTAAATACATTACATATCCGTTTACATCTTGATTAATCTTAATCGGAGCGTCGCCATTCATGCCTGAAAAAATATGAAGAGGTTTATTAACACGTTCAGGCCAGTTGAATTTATGTTCGCCGTATTTAGGGGTTAAGCCCTTTTGGTCTGGAAGAATCCACATTTGGAGTATTCTAAGCACAGGAGCAGCATTGTTAAACTCGCTATGAGTTATTCCGGTACCGGCACTCATGTACTGAACATGTCCGCGGTGGAGTTTGCTAGTGTTATTCATGCTATCGCCATGTGTGAGCTCACCTTTAACAATATAAGAGATTATCTCCATATTATCATGTGGATGTGTGTCAAAGCCTGTTCGGGGGCTGATAAGGTCATCATTTAGGACCCGGAGCACACCGAAATTCATATTGTTTGGATTGTAATAATCTGAAAATGAAAAGTGAAAGACTGATTTAAGCCAATCCAAATTACTTTTCCCCATTGCATTGTGATCTATTTTTCTTAACATTTATCTATCCTTTCGAGTAAAAACTAAGTTTATTATATACCTAATTATAGGTAATGACTATCTTTATGATATACCTAATTATAGGTAATGACTATTTTTATGATATACCTATTTATAGCTAATGACTATCTTTACGATATTTGTTATACTAGTAATGCATTTAGGACATAATCAAATTGGAAATTGGAGACAGTAATGAATTTTTTTGAACATTTAGCAGATAATTATCATATAGACTTAAATCCCCAGCAAAAAGAAGGGGTGACACATTTAAATGGACCCTGTTTAATGTTAGCAGTTCCGGGAGCAGGAAAAACAACAACATTATTGGCAAGAACAGCATATTTAATCAAAGAAGCAGGTATATCACCTGATTTGATATTGTCGATTACATTTAGTCGAGCATCAGCAAATGATATGAAGGAAAGATATCTAGAACTGTTTGGATCTGAACTTATAGATAAATCCCAATATCATAATAAAAAAGTAAATTTTTCTACAATACATAGTTTTTCATATCGAATTGTTATGGGATATTATAAAGCCCGAAACATCGAATTAAAGTTGATAGAAGGAAGTAACGACAGCAAATATTCGAAATTCGTACTGCTTAAACAGCTTTTCTTTAAGCTTAATCATGAATATATAAGTGATAGTGATCTGGAAATTTTAATTAATGATATTTCTTTTGTTAAGAATAGTATGTTTGATGAGTTTGAATTGAGAAAATATAAATCATCGATAAGTTCATTTCATGACATACGCAGAGAATACGAGAGAATTAAACAGGAGGATCATCTTATAGATTTTGATGACATGTTAGTTCTTTGCAATGATATTCTTTCCAACAATCCCAACATACGGGAAACATATCAGAAGAAGTATCAATATGTTCAAGTTGATGAAGCGCAGGACACTTCCAGATTGCAACATAATATTATTGAACTTATTGTTGATAATCATAAAAACATTTTCTATGTTGCGGATGATGACCAATCGATTTATGGTTTTAGAGCAGCAGATCCTGATTACCTGCTAAATATCAAAGAGCATTTTGAGACAGTCAAGATACATAAAATGGAAGAAAACTATCGTTCAACAAAATCAATAGTATCAATATGTAATCAATTCATTAAAACCAATACAAAGCGATTTGATAAGAATATCCATTCGAACAATGAACAGGGAGAGACTATTGAAATAGTTGAAGTTGAGGAACGTTTTGAACAGATGAAACACATATTTACTAAAATTGAGGAAACTAAAAAGAATCAATCAGGCGAAATTCAATCGAAACTGCAAGAGAGTATTGCAATCTTATACCGTAATAATCATTCGGCAATTAGCATCGTCCAACATTTGGTGAACAATGACATCCCTTTTTACATTAAAGATACTAACAATCGCTTTTTCAGTCATTGGTTAGTAGCTGATATGCTTAGTATATTGGAGTTTTCAAAAGATCCGTCTAATATCGAGTTGTTTGCTAAATTTTACTATAAACTCCGAGGGTATTACATTTCCAAACAAATGGTAGATAATCATAAAGAAGGAAATGGCGAAGTTGACGTTTTTGACGGAATCATTTCAGGCGCAAACTTAAATGATTACCAAATGGATAACATAAGGAAACTACAGCGCAATTTCAGACAATTATCCATAAAAACGCCTAAAGTTGCAATGAACTACCTTCTTGATGAAATGGGTTATAGGGAATTTCTAAAGGATAGAGCGAGTACATCAGATTCAACATATGATACATACTTAGATCTTATTCGAGTTCTCAAGAATTTGGCGACTGGCTGTTTTACCGCTGAGGAAGTAAGGGGTAAGATTAAAAAACTTGAACAAGTCATGAAAGATGCATCAAAGAATAAAGGGAAAAATGTTGTAACGCTTTGTACCATTCACTCAAGTAAAGGTCTTGAGTGGGATCAAGTGTATCTTATTGATTTGTTGGATGGTTTGTTTCCTAATATGGATGTGATGAAACAAGTTCAAAATGGAAACATTGAAGCATTTGAAGAGGAACGTCGACTTTTTTATGTAGCCATGACGAGGGCTAAATCATCTCTAAGTATCATGAAGATTAAGAATACGGTAATGTCTCCTTTTGTAAGAGAAGTTGAAGAAATAATTGATCCAATCAAAAAGGAAAAAAGAATCAGTCTCGAAAAAGCCATTTCAGACACAGGCATATATGATAAAGGGGATTATCAATCTGGAAAAGCTCAATCAAATCAACTATTTGCCGGAATGTTAGCGAAACAAGATAGTAATTGTGTTGGACTAAAGCCGATTGACAAGGATACGAAGATTACCCATTCGAATTTTGGCAAAGGAACGGTGATATCATGTGATGAGAGTAAAATACAAATTCAATTTGAGGATAAAAACCGCATATTGAGCTTAGCTCATTGTATTAACCAAAAGTTGATTCAAGTAAGCTAAATAGCTATAAACTAGATAAACATAGAAGTCATATGAAAAGGGACAATATTATGAAGAAAAAAGACAATTTAATTGCTCCAGAATATTTTGATACATTTCGATGCATTGGAGGTGCATGTGAAGATAGTTGCTGTATAGGTTGGGATATTGATATCGATAAGCTGACATTTAGACAGTACTATAGAGTTAAAGACATTTCTATGCTAAATAAGTTTAAAAAACACGTATACTTGAATGAAGATTGTTATGATACTGAAGTTGATTATGGTAGACTTAAGGTGGATGATAGAAAGTGGTGCCCTTTTCTAGACGATGATAAATATTGTAACATATACAAAAATCTAGACGAAAGTTATCTTTCGAATGTTTGTTCATCTTTTCCGAGAGTCATCAATAAAGTAAATGGTGATTTTGAAGTTTCGCTGTTCTTATCATGTCCGGAAGCGGCAAGATTGGTTCTGCTTAATGATGAGAAGATAACATATAGACCATCTTCAGTTAAATTAGGTAAACATATATTGACGAATATCTTAGACACTACGGATAAAATGTTTGAAAATTCTGTAGTGGAGAATTTCATTCACATCAGAGCTGACATTTTAACGTTATTGCAAGATAGAACGAAGACTATATGTGAAAGACTATACTTGCTAGGCGAGTACATTGAGGAACTTGAAGAAAACCCGAATGCGAATCTATCTTTCGAGTCGCAAGTGGATATGTCTGGAAATATGGGTCTGCAACTTAGTTTCTTTCAGAGCCTTATTGATGAATTGTCAGAAGAAAATGTGGATAGTGAAAGCTTTAATGAACTTACAAGGCGAGTTAAAGACTCACTTCTAAATGATGAATTTCATACGTTGAAGGATAAAGTTGTCAATTATAAAAAGACTAAGAGTGCTCACGCAGCAATTTTTAGTACCACATTGGATCTTGTTTTTGAAAATGAATTGGTAAACTTTACTTATCAAAATTTATTCCCATTATCGGAAATTTATTCGATTTTTGATCAATATATGATGTTGATTATTCGTCATGCTTTTATGCGTTTTTATCTACTAGGGAATTATGAATGGAGTCATGAGTCAACGATGGAGGATACCGTCATGATAATATCAAAATTCACAAAAACAATTGATCATCACCGTCATTTTTTAGAGCATGTCTACGCTCAGATGAAGCAAAAGGAATACGATCATATGACATTTGTTAAAGATTTACTATTTGATTAAAGTTCAGCTATTTGATAAAGATTAACTGTTTTATTAAAGATTTACTATTTGATTAAAGTTCAGCTATTTCATTAAAGATTTACTATTTTGATAAAGTTTTTATTGACAATCATTATTAGTTATGATAATTTTAGATTGTAATCATTACACTTTTGTAATGTAATTTGAAGCTCGAGGAGGAAAAATAATGAAAAAATATGTATGTACAGTATGTCAATGGGAATATGATCCAGCAATTGGAGATCCAGATGGTGGAATCGCGCCAGGTACAGCATTTGAAGATGTTCCGGAAGATTGGGTTTGCCCTCTATGTGGAGTTGGCAAAGAAGACTTTGAATTAGTTGAAGAATAAATTTTAAGGGGTGCATCTAATGACTGTAGAAAGTATTACAGATTTCCTGAATGCACATGATATAAAACCATCCTATCAAAGGATAAAAGTTTATGAACATTTAGTACACAGTATTGATCATCCGAGTGTAGAGATGATATACCGTGAACTTATTAAAACGATTCCAACATTGTCAAAGACAACCATTTATAATTCTTTAAAGACTTTTGTTGAAAAGGAGATTGTAAAAGTTGTAACCATTGATGGGAATGAAATGCATTATGATTCATTACTTGAAGAACACGGGCATTTTAGATGTAAAAAATGTGGAAAACTATTTAATTTTCACATTGATGATAAGATTTCGTTTACTGAAGAAGTTTCAAACTTTCAGGTAGAGGAAAGGAACATTTATCTAAAGGGTATTTGTGATCAGTGTATTAGTAAATAATTAAGAGTTGTTTCGCTAGCGATTAGCGAAACAACTCTTTTATTTTTGAAAGCAAGGGATAAATAGATTGGTAACATTATATTGGCTAGTCTATGATTTCACCAACAGCTTCAACCAACTTAAGTTTGCTTAATCCGTGAGGTGAGATTTCTTTCATTTCTTTAGATAAATCGTTGCCTGCTTTATAACCATTGTGGATACCGCCGTTCCAATTAGGAATATTTGTAACGTCATATATGATTCCGTCTATGGCAATATATGCTGGATTTCCATTAGTACCGTCAAAAAGTTTAAGTTCTTCTAATGTAATCTTGAGCATTCCATCATCCGCTGGCTCTTCTTCTGCGGTGGATTCATTTATTGGTTTTTCTTCTGTGGTGGACTCTTTCATTGGTTCTTCTTTGATAGCTGGGGAACATGCGCTAATTATTAGTACTAGCATTGTTAATATAGCTATGTTTTGTTTCATTTAAATGACCTCCTTATGCATAATTGAATATATAATTAAATAATAGCATTAATGAGAATGGTTATCAAGAACTTCTTATAGAAGAAATTCAATTGACTGCTTTTGTAGGAAATCCAATTGACACTTAAGACATAAAAGAGAATAACTTAGACGTAATAACTTGTAATGGAATTACCCTTACAGTATAATAAAAATGATTTCAGATGGGGTTGTCTTGTTTTTTTGATAATATTATTGAAAGAGTTTTGATGAAACCTAAGCTGTAATCAATACATAAGTAGAAGGGGTGGGAAAATGGCAGATTGGTGGAATGAACTTGGTACATTAAAGCAAATTTTTTACACTATTGCAATGCCGGCAACAATAATTCTAGTTGTACAATCAATTATGTCAATCATAGGTTTATCTGATTTCGATTCAGATGTTGGTGGTATGGATGGAATTGATACAGATGGGTTTGACGGGCTTGACTCTATTGATGATTTTGATGGTGTTAGTGAACTAGACGTTAGTCCAGGTGATGAAGAAAGTTTTACTGGAGATTTTAAGTTCTTTACCATTCGAGGGATTATTGCTTTCTTTACAGTTTTTGGATGGACAGGGGCTTCTTTAGCCGGTTATATAAATCCAATTGCGGTTGTTTTTATAGCTCTAATAAGTGGGATGTTTGCCATGGGAGTCATCGGATATTTATTCTATGCAATGACGAAACTGCAATCTGATGGAAATATCCGATTTGAAAATTGTATAGGGAAATCTGGCGAAGTTTACTTAACAATTCCAGCAAGCAAACAAGGTAAGGGAAAAGTAACTTTGACAGTGCAAGAAAGATTAATAGAAGTAAATGCCATAACAACTGATGAAAAACCGATAAAATCGGGAGACAGTATAACAGTTATAGGCATGTTGTCAGATCACACAGCAATGGTAGAGAGAACATAGGAGGAATGAAAATGTCACCAGAGGTAATGATTTTAATAACGGTAGTGGTACTATTATTATTTACAACATTTGTGATTTTATTGGCAAGATACAGAAGATGTCCGTCAGATAAAATCCTTGTGATTTATGGTAAAGTTGCAAAAACGACAGAAGGCGGAGAACAAAGTTCAAAATGTATTCATGGTGGGGCTGCATTTATTTGGCCGGTCATTCAACAATATGAATTTATGGACTTAACACCAATTTCAATTAACGTTGACCTAAGAAGTGCACTTTCTAAACAAAACATTCGTGTTGATGTTCCATCAAGATTTACAGTGGGTATATCAACCGAATCAGGTGTTATGCAAAATGCGGCAGAAAGATTATTAGGATTAAAACTTGTTGAAATTGAAGAATTAGCTAAAGATATTATCTTTGGTCAGTTACGTTTAGTTGTAGCTACTATGGATATAGAAGAAATAAATACGGACCGTGATAAATTTTTGGATGCGGTTGGTAGAAATGTTGAAGCTGAACTCAAGAAGATTGGTTTAAGATTAATTAATGTAAATGTTACGGATATAATGGACGAATCAGGTTATATTGAAGCACTTGGTAAAGAAGCAGCTGCAAAAGCAATCAATGATGCTAAAAAATCAGTAGCTGAAAAAGATAGAGATGGATCTATTGGTGAAGCAGAAGCTAAAAAAGACGAAAGAATTAGAGTTTCAACAGCGAACTCAATCGCAGTAGAAGGTGAAAACCAAGCGAGGGTTACAATCGCTCAATCTGAATCTGCAAAACGTCAAAGAGAAGCTGAAGCATTAAGAACAGCAACAGCATCAGAAAAAGTTCAATCAGCTCTTGCTCTTAAAGAAGCGTATGAATCAGAAAAAGATGCAGAACTTGCTCGTGCATCCAAAGAAAAAGCAACAAGAGAAGCGGATGTTATCGTTCAAGCTGAGATTGATAAACGTCGTAAAGAGATTGCAGCAGAAGCAGAGGCGGAACAAACACGTCGCATTGCACGTGGTGAAGCTGATGGTATCTACTCTAAAATGGAAGCTCAAGCTCGTGGTAATTGGGAAATCTTATCTAAACAAGCAGAAGGATTTAAGTTGATGGTAGAATCAGCTGGTTCATCCAATGATGCGGTTCGATTACTTATTGCTGATAAAATGGAAGAGCTAGTAAGAATTCAAGTAGACGCAATTAAGAATATTAAAATTGACAAAGTCACTGTTTGGGACTCAAATGGTGGTGGAAATGGCGCTGATAAACCGGCAACAGCAAATTTCTTATCAGGAATGATGAAATCAATTCCACCGATGAATGAAATGTTTGATATGGCAGGAATGGATTTACCAAGTTATTTAGGGAAAAATCAAGAAGAAAGCAAAAGTAAAGTAGCTACATCTTCACCTGAAGAGGCTCAAGGGGTTTCACAGAAAAAATAATTAAGTAGAATTTTTAAAAGAGTCTTTAGATCAATAAAATGAATCCTATGTCAAGGACATTTTATTGATCTATAAAGGCTCTTTTTGTTAATATTGAATAAATTGATTTGGGAGTGGTTTCATAATTGCCTTTTTTGTGTTATTATAGACTAGTAGAATTAGACAAAAGCAACAAGCTTTTGTCCATAAATGAAACATTACATAAAGTTTAGTTGTTATTTATAATTAACAAGTTGAGTCTTTAAGTAAGATAAATAAAGAGAGGGCTGAATATGCCAAATATATATGATGTTGCCAAAGCAGCTGGGGTATCACGAAGTACAGTTTCTAGAGTGATAAACAATCAAAAATCTGTTAAAGATGAAAAACGTCAAAGAGTTCTGGATGCTATCAAAGAAATGAATTATACACCCAATGCTACAGCGAGGGCGCTTGCAATGAATAAAACCAATGCAATTGGTGTCATAGCAAGGGAACTGACTGAGACTTTTAACGCTGAGTTTATTAGCGGCATACATGAATTTGCCGACAGTGAAAATTATGGTGTGGTTTTTTGCATGCGGACGTTAAATGACAAAGCAAATATTAATTATATTGATTTTCTTAATAAGAAAGTGGATGGACTTATCTTTATCGGCGAATATACTGTTACAGAAGATGAATTAAGAAGTCTTGCTCAATCTGAAATACCTGTTATTGCAATGGAGATTAAATATCCGATTGAACCCATTACCTATATTACAATTGACAACTTTGATACAAGTTATAATTCGATTAAAATGTTACATGATTTAGGTCATCGTAGGATTGTTAATTTTACGGCGGATGATATTACCCAAGAGAAAGATCAAAGAACCGGTGGTTATGAAAAAGCGGTGACAGAATTAAAGCATGAATATATGAAGACCTATGAAGTTCCTTATGATATTAAAGATGCTCATGATATCGTAAAGAGTACAATTCCAGAGATATTAGCAAACGGTGTAACAGCTGCATTTTGTTACAACAATATTATTGCGGTTGCATTAGCTGAAGGCATTATTCAAGCAGGTCTTTCAATTCCGGATGACTTTTCTATCATTGGTTTTGATGATATCCATTATACGAATATTGCAGAGGTTGCTTTCCCAAGATTCACTTCGAACTTACAACCACAAAGGGCAATGGCGGAATACTCAGTTAAAAAACTTGTTGAGATCATTGATAGACCTAAAGGCGAAAAGATTAAAAACTTTAATAAAGAGTTTAAATGTAAGTTAATGATACATCAGTCAACGGGAAAGGCGCCTCAAAAATGAAACCTGTCATATTTGTATCTGAGTCAGTCGATGCGACTTTATATAATACCCTTCAACAAATGGGTGAAGTCATCGTCATTCAAAAATTAGATAAATGTTATGAAGCAGTTGCAAGCCATAGTGATACACAATTAGCAGTCATCGAAAAAGAACTGTTTATTGATGCAGATGCATATCAAAAAGTCTTGATCGACATGAGTCGTTTAGATAGTCAATATAGACAACACTTAAACATAGTAAAGTCGAATTTAGGGAACCGGTATCCATTGTCGGTTCCTTTTAATGGAAAATTTATTCCCAATAAGAGTCGATGGATACATAACATGGATGTCTCAGATAAAGAGATATTAAGGTATATAAGTAACCATGATATTGAAATGATTCATGTTTCACAGGGATATACAGGATGTTCACTTCTGATGATTACTGAAACAGCAGGGATTACAAGTGACTTGGGAATTCACAAATCACTTAGAAAGTTAAATTATGATATAATGCTCATTGAACCCGGTGGTATTGACTTGCCGGGAATGGATTATGGATTTATCGGTGGATGTTGTGGTGTTTATAACAAAACAGTTTATGTTAATGGTGATTTAAACACTCATAAAAATGGTGCTGCAATCAAAGCATTCATCAATAATTATAATCTAGGTACTTTTGAAATAAAGAATAAACCACTTTGTGACATAGGCGGAATTATTTTTTGGTCTTTATAAAGGAGATATTATAATGAGTGAATCGAAAACGAAACTTCAAATCAAGAAAACTATGAATATACCTATCTTTATACCTCATTATGGTTGCCCGAATGATTGTGTCTTTTGTAATCAAAGAAAAATCAGTGGCAAACAACAATTGGATGATTTGGAAGATGTCGAGAAATTCATATTAGAGTCTATTGAAAGCAAAGGAAACCGAAATGATGTTGAGATTGCTTTTTTTGGGGGGAGTTTTACGGGTCTGGATAAACAAGTACAAAAAACATATTTAGATATCGGTAAGAAATTTGTAGATTATTATCAATTAAAAGGTATACGTATGTCAACACGACCGGATTATATTAATAGAGAGATTATAGACTTTTTAAAAAGCTATCCGGTATCGGCGATAGAACTAGGAGTCCAGTCATTAGATGAAGAAGTTTTAGAAGCAACAAAAAGAAATCATTCAGTTGAAGATGTTTATCAAGCGATCCGATTGATAAAAGAAACGACAATTGATTTAGGCGTTCAGATGATGATTGGATTACCAAAAGATACAATTGAAAAAGCGACAGAAACAGCACTGAAGTTGATAGGATTTAGACCATCGACGATTCGTATCTATCCGACGTTAGTTGTTAAAGGTACTCAATTAGAAGAAGATTTTCATAATGGTACTTATGTTCCGCTATCTTTAGAAGACGCTGTGGATCAAGTGGCATCTATATTACCCATGTTTATTAAAGCCGGCATCTCAGTCATTAGAGTTGGATTGCAAGCGAATGACGGGCTTAACAGCGATGATTTGGTTGCTGGACCTTATCATCCTGCCTTTAAAGAAGTCGTAATGGATAAACTCATTTATAATGAAGTAATAGATGAACTAACTACACTGTTCGGACCAGAAGACAACGCCTATGAACAGTACGACATAAGTGTGTCGAGCAATAGAAAACTATATGGTCGTCTCATAGGTCATAAAAAAATGAACCTAGTTAAGTTTCAGAAACTAGGTATCAATATTGGATATGATAAAAGTATTAAGAATGATTCAATCCAAATCACTTCTATAAAGGGTGGAACAGTTTTTACCCCTTGCTTTTGAAGCATATAAAGCTTTGTCTGCATGACTGATCATATGTTCTATATTGGTGCTATTATTGTATGATGCAACTCCGAAACTTGCAGTTACATTTGTCTTTGTTTTTAGTTTGAAATCATAGGCGTCAATATTTTCTCTCAACTTCTCAGAAACTTGAAGAGCAATTTTTGCGTCACAATGTGGTAATAGAACAAGAAATTCTTCACCACCCCATCTAAATACATAGTCAGTCGTACGAAGTGAAGTCTTGATAATATCTACAAACTGTATAAGGACTTCATCACCAATGTTATGACCTAAAGTGTCATTTATAGTCTTGAAATTATCAATATCAATCAGAATAACTGAAAACATATAGTTGTACCTGTGGTAATCGTAAATAATACGTTTAATAACATCAAAAAATTTGTGTCGGTTGTATGTTTTAGTTAAATGATCAGTATATGAAAAATGGTATAGATAATTAAGAATATAGTATATAAATATTACAATAAACAACAAGGTTAGGTATAAACCAATAAGTAAACCAATACTTATAATTAGATTATCACGAAGTGTAGTTAATGGGACGTTTTCTTCAAACAACACAAAATAACCTTTTTCGAGATTAACATTATTATCTAAAGGTACAAATATTAAAGAATAGTATTTACTATCGAAAGAACGATGAAGTTCAAAACTTTTGTTTTTAAGTAAATCTTCGTAAACAATAGAGCGAATCGATGTTGTAAAGGTTGAAAAGATGATCTCTTCATAATTAGTGGAGTAGGAATATAGATTATCCATCATCTTAATATCTACATAATATAGATCAGATAAATTTGAAGGGATATACTCATCTGAATAATTTTTCAATGATGCACTTGTAATATCCGTTTTTTTGAATACTGCATATACAGCTTGATTTCTTGCTTCTTGTAGAGTCTTGGTGATTGCTTGAACAGATAACCCCAGTTCTACATAGCCAATATCAAAATCCTCTGTGTAAAGTGGATAGGTATAATGGTAGTTGGTTTCTCTTAAGGTTGGTGTGTCATAGACGCTTTGAATAGGATGACCTTCTGTATCCAATATCTTAATATAAGAAAAAAGATTTTCTTTAGCATTGTTAAAGATTGGGTTTAATTGACTTTCAAGTTCGGATAAGTACTCAGGATTAGGTTTGTCAACAGGGTGAGTGTAAGAGCTTATTATCTGCTTAAGTTCAGAATTGTTTTTGAAAGACTCTTCATAATATGTATGTGCTATGCGTTCATTAAAATCAAGAATCATATGAATATCCCTTTCAAGCAAAGAAATACTGCTTGCAGAAAGGCTTTTTGAAGAGTTGTTGAATTGAATATATTGTCTGCAAAGGAGGATACCAAAAAGTAAAGATATAAATATAACTGTTATAGTTAAAATGAGTTTTAGTTTGTTAAATATCTTATTCATGACAACTCCCTTAAAGCTTATTTTCACTCCTTAGTCATTATAATATAAAAAATGGCTTAGTTCAATTATTAAGTTTTAACGTTTAACTGAATAAGACTTTGATAAGATATTAAGCGATTTCAAATAGCTTTGTATTCTTTCTTATGTTACTATAAGATGAAAAGAAAACTTGAGGTAAATTTAATGAATGACAATCAATTGACCAGGAATGAATTTGAGTTCAATAGTGATCCATCAAAACCACTGAATCGAAAAACTTTATTAGGTTATGGAGTCGGTAATCTAGGTTATGGTATGGTCTTGCAGGCGATGACTATTTACTTGGTTTTTTTCGGAACTACATTACTTAAGATACCAGGTTCAGTTCTAGGAATAATAATTAGCATGAGTGTTATTTGGGATGCTATCAGTGATCCGATTATGGGATCGATATCTGATTATACAAGATCAAAGCGATTTGGAAGACGTCATTTATATATACTTATAGGTAGCGTGGGAGTTGCTTTTTTTAATGCCATTTTGTGGACGCTGAATGAAAACTGGTCGTTGAATACAAAGATAATACTTGTTGTAATAATTGTAATTGGCGTCAAAACGTTTTCAACTGTTTTTGTAACGCCTTACTTAGCACTTAGTGGTGAATTATCAGAAGATTATTATGAAAGAACAACAATCCAATCGATAAGAACAATATTTCTTGTACTTGGTATGGCGTTTACTGTTGTGGTTGGAATGACCTATTTTCTCAGACCTACAGTTGAGTTTCCAATGGGACAATTAAATCGATCAGGTTATATGTATCTTGGGTTTTCAATATCGATCATTATGATCATATCTGGCTTGATTACCTATTTCAGTACCAAGAAATACATTCCACTGTTGCAATCAAAGATACATAAGGATCATCAAGGAGAGAAACCTAAGGTGATACCTCAACTAAAAGTCGATTTTAAAGAACTGTCATCCAATCGTAATTACTTTTATGTGTGCCTTGCATATTTATCAGCCAATACAGCATCCGCAATCATTGGAAGCGTTGGCTTGCATGTATTTACATTTACATTTAGATTGGATAGTTTAACCATAGGAATAGTATTTGGGTCTTTGTTCATATTTATGATATTATCACAGCCATTCTGGATTAAGTATTCTAGAAAAGAAGATAAAAGAAATGCGGCTATAGTTGCAACCATCATTGGTATAGTTGCTTGTATTGTGTTCTTGATGGCAGTGGTATTCAAAAATTTTGTGGTAGCAAATCCGTATATGCTATTACCATTTTCAGCTCTGGCAGGATTTAGTGTTGGCGGCCTTTTGACATTACCATTGTCTATGGTGGGAGATACAATTGATATTGAAGAAGCGCATACGGGACGTCGCTCTGAAGGCTTATACTATGGTGGCATTACATTTAGTTATAAAGCTAGCCAAGCAATAGCCATTTTTATTGTTGGAGTGTTATTGGACATGAGTGGTTTTGATCCTGATCTGACGTTGCAAATGCCAAGTACAGAGATTATATTAGGATTGATCCTATCAATCGGAAGTTTGTTGGCCTTTACCTTGACACTTTATGCATACTATAGATATAATTTATCTCATAATGATATAGTAGAAATTAGAAAAAAATCTAAGGAGAAACAAAATGATAAAAAGTCTGAATAATAAGTACAGCGTTCGAATCGCTGAAGCTAAACAATCGGTAAACGCTTTACTCGAAAATGAAAATAAGAATAAGGGAATTGTTTCCGATTATATAAAAACTGTTGCAAACTTTATCGATGATATGTTTCAACTTGAATCAGAGCTAAATGAAGATTATTTCATTTGCCATGATTTCGAAGAATTATTGGAGCTTAACCATGGTTATTATAAAGATATTGAAGGAAAAGCTTTTATTAATTCCTATGCCAATCCAGAGAAAGCAATCTCGATTTTTGGTGAGCCATTAGGTCAGGTGTTATCAAGTGTCTATGAAGACATAAGGCAATGTGTCGGTTATGCATTTGAACACAGAGCGGTATCCATGATGTGGATAAGTGAATTGTTCTTAAGTGTTGTAACTATATTAAATAAATATAAAGAGACTATTGAATCAAGTGATTTGGTACAGAATGCAGATATGCTTGATTGTCATAAAGAATTAATTCATTTACTTAAGGAACATCGATATGTAGATATGGAAGAGCGATTTAACCTTAATATTCATCGTCGTTTTAATCCAGGATTTGATGTTTACAGTAAACAAATAGTAAGTGATTCACTTGAGGATGACCGATATATCTTTAAATACGGGATGTATGTAGGCCATAACGAAATAGAATTAATCAGCTATTTCAAAGCGTGTGATGATTCAAAACTTCAAGATATGGCAAATACATATACTGAAGCGTTTCATCGTGGTTTTATTAATAAGAGAATTGATTTGAATCTGAAGAAAACAGTAAATGTCAGTTATCATCTAGGCTTTGAACGGGTCATACAAAAAGCTGTAAGTAATTATCAAGCAATGGGTCTTGAGCCACTGGTTTATTATGAGTTAAAAGGGACAATGCGACCAAGATTGATGAATACTAAACCAAGTAAACAAATGGAATATGACCATCGTTTTGATGGTGGATTAACAATGGATCAGAAATATTCAGATGTTTTATTGAAGATTGCGGCGAAAGTGCTTGAAGATAATCGTAAATTGATCGGTCAGATGGCAGGACCTGCAGTTATGGAAATATTCGGTGAAGTACCCTTCGAGCCATTATCAAAAAAATCCTGTGTTAAATATAATGACGAAGTAAAAGAGCTTATGAGTAAACATAACAATAAATATCAGCAATTATTCAGTAAATATCTTCCTAGAAGTAGCTATAGTTTTGTTATCATATCTTACCCGGTTCCCGAAATCGGTAATCAGTTTAACGAGATTTTTGATGAAACGATTAGGGTCAATACCCTTGATGAAAAGGTTTATCAAAAAATCCAACAATACATTATTCAAGCGTTAGATAAAGGCGTCAGTGTGCACGTCACGGGAAGAAATGGCAATAGGACTGATTTGACAGTAAACCTTAATGATAAGCTAGATACATCAACACAAACTAATTTTAACAATTGTACGGCAGATGTAAATGTGCCGGTGGGTGAAGTTTTCACATCACCGAAGCTTGAAGGAACCAATGGTAAATTGCACGTTAAAGAGGTCTATCTACATGGTTTGAAGTTCATTGATTTGGATATTGACTTCAAAGAAGGGATGATGGATACCTTTACATGCAATAATTTTGAAGACGAGGAAGCAAATGTTAATTATATTCTTGAGAATATGACTCATCCTCATAAAACTTTACCTCTGGGTGAGTTTGCAATAGGTACAAACACAACTGCATATGTTATGGCAAAAAAATATAATATCGAAAAAATAATACCCATATTGATTGGTGAAAAAATGGGACCTCATTTTGCTGTTGGTGATACTTGCTATCCGTGGAGTGAAGAGGTTGAAATATACAATCCTGACGGTAGAGAAGTTGTTGCTAGAGAGAATTCTAAAACGGCTAAACGTTCAACAAACATTGAAGAAGCTTATACCTATTGTCATACGGACATAACCATACCTTATAGTGAGTTGGATTGCATTAGTGTCAATCTGATCGAAGGTGGTCAATTAGACATAATACGCAATGGACGATTTGTACTTGATGGAACTGAATCGCTAAATGAACCGCTTAAAGATATTGAGGTGTAAAAATGGAAAAAAGATTGATTAACTATGAGGATTTGTCAAAAAGTGAAAAAATAGATCACATTTGGGAATATTATAAATTTCATATCATTTCTGTAGTAGTTGCACTGTTCTTCATAGGTTGGCTGCTGAACCACTACATCATCAATCCACCACCGGAAATAACACTCGATGTTTCGATTTTTGGTGATTTTGCTGATGATAGTGTTGTTCAAGAACTTGAAGATGCACTGAATTCACTGGTAATACAAGAGGGTGAGAATGAAACGGCTATCGTTGATTTTTTTAGTACCGATGAAAATCTTGATTATCAAATGGTTCAGGCGGTGCAAACCAAAATGATGGGAAAAGCGACATTAAATGACTTTGACATCATGATTTTCCAAGGAGATTATTTTCAAATGTTTTTACAAGAAGATGTAATGGCTAAATTAGACCCTTTTGTAAATTCAGGTGTTATCAAAGTTGATGAGAGTTTACTTTTAAAAGGGAAAGATATAGATTATGTTGGTGATGATATTTATTTTGTTGATGTATCAGACAGTCAAGGTCTGCAAAGAATACTGAATTCTGATGAACCTTTATATTTAGGGATTCATTATAAAAGCAGACATATTGAACATGTCAAATTGGCATTGGATTATATAATAAATGAGTTTGAATAGTCTGAAAAGATGACATAATGGCAAAGGTGAACTTCTTAAAGATAGAATTGGACAATTCAGAGATATGTTCGGGAAAAATAGTGGGAAAAAGTCGTTTTATGAGTAATTCGGTGTGAAGATATCATAAACAAGGGTAAATATACCTATAAAACCTATGTATTATCACAAAAACCGAATGAAATTAGACAAAAAGGAAATAATGTTCGGAAAAAGTGTTGACTTGATTCTATATTCAATGTAAGATACCTAATAACAAGACAGTCGTATGTATGGATTGAAGAAGAGGTTTACAATGAATATTTTGTCAAAGAAGATAGGTATTATTGGTGGTGGACAGCTTGGAAAAATGATGATTCTAGACGCAAAGCGTTTAGGCTTTTATTGTGTAACATTAGATCCAACACATCATTGCCCATCCCATTCGATTTCCGATGAACATATTGAAGCACAATTCGATGATCGAGACGCACTTTTAGAATTAGCAAACAAAGTTGATGTTATTACGTACGAGTTTGAACACATCGATGCACAGTATCTTGATGCATTAGAAGATTTAGGACATGAAATTTATCCTTCTCCAAAAGCATTATTACAAATTCAAGATAAATTCATTCAGAAAACTAAACTTCAAGCAGCAAATATTCCAGTTTCGGATTTTATAAAGATAACTACATTAGAGGAATTAATAAGCTATGTGAAAGAGCATAGCTTTAAAGGTATGTTGAAAACCAGGTTTGGTGGCTATGATGGCAAAGGTAATGCACTTATAAGAAACGAAGGTGATATTGCAAATGCTTTTGAATCTTTAGGAAATGGTCTGAACCCTTTAATGATTGAAGAGTTTATACCCTTTACCAGCGAAGTATCCGTACTTGCTTGCAGGGGGATTACCGGTGAAGTGAGTTTGTATCCGGTGGGGGAAAATCATCATCTGAATTCTATTCTTGATGAAACGATTGTTCCTGCAAGGATTAGTGCAACGGCTTATGCAAAAGCACTAAAAATCGCTGAAAATGTCATGAATGTTTTTGATGGTGTTGGCATGTTCTGTGTTGAATTATTTGTCACGGAAGATGAAAATGTTCTAGTTAACGAAGTGGCTCCAAGACCTCATAATTCGGGTCATTATACGATCGAAGGATGTTTGACATCTCAATTTGAACAACATATTCGTGCGATTTGCGGGTTGCCATTTGGACGAAGTGATTTAAGGGAACCAACAGTAATGAAGAATCTTCTAGGGGAAAAAGACCATTTCGGAAAAGCAATAGTTGTTGGACTGGAAGAAGTCTACAAAGAGGCTGACGTGAAAGTTCATATTTATGGGAAAGAAGAAACTAAAGAGTTTCGAAAAATGGGTCATCTGACTGTTTGTTCTAAAACAGTTGAAGAAGCTTTGGATAAAGCAAGAGTTGCTTATAACTATTTGAAAATTGTTAGTGAAGATGATAAGTAGTTGACGAAATTGTACATATGGCATTGTTTCAATAGGAAGGAATAATATGAATATAAAAGTAGGAATTATCATGGGTAGTGATTCGGATTTGCCGGTTATGAGTGAAGCATGTAAGCTGTTGGATGAATTACAGGTAAGTTATGAAGTAAGCGTTGTTTCAGCTCACCGAACACCGGATAGAATGTATGCATATGCAACAGAAGCTAAAGAACGTGGAATTCAAGTTATTATTGCGGGAGCTGGAGGTGCAGCTCATTTGCCTGGAATGGTCGCAGCACTTACAAGTTTGCCGGTTATCGGAGTTCCCGTAAAATCTAGCAATATGAGTGGTATTGATTCGCTTTATTCAATAGTACAAATGCCTCCGGGCATACCGGTAGCAACAGTTGCCATTAATGGAGCTAAAAATGCAGGCATATTGGCTGCAAGCATTATTGCATTACAGGATGCAAATGTAGAAGCAAATGTAGTTAATTACAAGAAATTGATGAAAGAAACTGTTGAGGAAAAAGCGAAGAAGCTTGAAACTCTTGGATATAGTAATTATTTAAATCAAATGTAAAAAGAATCTTTAACTTTTAGTGTGAGACTATACGGAGGAAAAAATGGAAAAAAGAGAATTACTTTATGAAGGAAAAGCAAAACGTGTTTATACAACGGATGACAGCGAACTGCTGATTGTAAGTTACAAGGATGATGCAACAGCATTTAATGGTGTTAAAAAAGGAACAATAGATGCAAAAGGTGCAGTAAACAACTTGGTTTCTAATCATCTAATGAGCTTGCTTGAAAAAGATGGTATAAAAACTCATTTAGTTAAAACTCTTAATGACCGTGACACAGTCGTTCGAAAAGTGAAAATTATTCCGCTAGAAGTAATCGTGAGAAATATTGCAGCAGGGAGTTTAGCTAAACGATTAGGTCTTCCGGAAGGCACTAGAATGGCTAAAACCGTACTTGAATATAGCTATAAAAACGATGAGCTTGGTGACCCGATGATTAACCAATATCACATTGCAGCAATGGAACTTGCCACTGAAGAAGAATTAGCGAAAATAGCTGCAATGGCTTTTCATATAAATGAATTTTTAACAGAGCATTTAAAAACAGTCAATATTGAACTTGTTGATTTCAAAATTGAATTTGGACGTACAAGTGATGGAGAAATCATTCTTGCTGATGAAATATCACCTGACACCTGTCGTTTCTGGGATTCAGTGACACATGAAAAATTAGATAAAGATAGATTTAGAAGAGATTTAGGGAATGTGGAAGAAGCTTATCAAGAGGTAATGAAACGTTTATTAGGTGATGCATAATGAAGGAGTTATATTCAATGGATAATTCAATAAATGAATCAAAGAGCACATTAAATAATATGCCAACAAGTAAAACGAACACGGATTTCATGAAAGAGGCACTTGACGAATCAATGCTTGACGATAAACTAGTAGAAGAATGTGGAGTTTTCGGTGTTTATCAAGATGGTTCTGTGTTGGATCCTTCGAGATTAACTTATTATGGACTATTTGCACTTCAACATCGCGGACAAGAGAGCGCCGGTATTGCAGTTAACAATCAACGAACTATTTTGTATCATAAAGAAATGGGTATGGTCGCAGAAATATTTGACGATGTAGTTCTAGATTATTTAAAAGGTCATTCTGCAATAGGTCACGTTAGATACTCAACAGCTGGAGATAGCTTAGCTGAAAATGCACAACCACTTGTAATCAGATATACAAAAGGTCATATGGCATTAGCTCATAATGGGAATCTTACCAATGCTAATTTTCTTCGAGAAGAGCTTGAAGGACAAGGCCATATTTTTCAAACGACAACGGATTCAGAAGTTATTGCTGCATTGCTTTCTAGAGCAAGAATTCGTTATAACTCTATTGAGGAATCCCTGCTTGATGTTATGAATGTTATTGAAGGTGCCTATTCATTACTTGTTATGACACCTCATAAATTAATTGCTGCTAGGGATGCACTTGGAATGAGACCTCTTGTTATGGGTAAGAAAGATGGAGCTTATGTGTTTTCATCAGAGTCCTGTGCATTTGATTCCCTAGGAATTGAGTTTGTGCGTGATGTTAAACCCGGTGAAATAATTACTGTTGATGAAAATGGAATGAAGAGTATTGTTCTAGAAAATGCTACAGAGAAATCTGCAATGTGCAGTTTTGAATATATTTATTTTGCAAGACCGGATAGCATTATGGAAGGCCTTGAAGTCTATACATCAAGATATAGAGCAGGACAAGTGTTGTTTCAAGAACACCCTGTCGATGCAGATGTCGTTATTGGCGTGCCTGATTCAGGTCTTAGTGCAGCCCATGGTTATGCGGATGCATCAGGAATACCGATTGTTGATGGTTTCATGAAGAACAGATATGTCGGAAGAACGTTTATCCAACCGGATCAATCACTCAGAGAATTAGGGGTTCACTTGAAACTTAATCCGATAAAATCTCAAGTGGCCGGCAAAAGAGTTGTTATGATTGATGATTCGATTGTAAGAGGTACTACATCAAAAAAAATAGTTAAACTACTTAGAGAAGCAGGTGCAACCGAAGTCCATGTACGTGTTAGTTCACCTCCGGTTACAAACTCATGTTATTATGGAATAGATACACCTGAACGTAAGCATTTAATTGCACATATTCATAGCGTTAACGAAGTGAGTGACTTGATTGAAGCAAATAGTTTGGGTCATATTAGTGAAAAAGGATTGTTATCATGTATGGAGGGTGCGAATTGCAATTTCTGTACAGCTTGCTTTACTGGTAACTACCCAACAACTATTAAAGACGAGGAGATATAAAATGAATTACAAAGAAGCTGGTGTTGATGTCGAGGCTGGTTACAAAGCCGTTGAATTAATGAAAGAACATGTAAAAACAACATATACTGATGGTGTTGTTAATGATATAGGTGGTTTTGGAGGATTATATTCACTCGCAAAGTTTTCTATGGAAGAGCCTATCTTAGTATCAGGTACGGATGGTGTTGGTACGAAGTTGAAGATTGCATTTGAATTAGATAAACATGATACGATTGGTATTGACTGTGTTGCCATGTGTGTAAATGATATTATTTGTGCCGGCGCAGAGCCTTTGTTTTTCTTGGATTATATTGCTTGCGGTAAAAACTTTCCTGAGAAAATAGCTACAATTGTAAGTGGTATTGCTGAAGGTTGTCGTCAGTCCGGAACTGCTCTTATTGGAGGAGAAACGGCAGAGATGCCTGGTTTTTATCCAATTGATGATTATGATATGGCTGGATTTTCAGTGGGAATCGTAGATAAATCAAAGATTATTGATGGTTCAACATTAACAGAAGGTGATGTTCTTATTGGTCTTCCTTCTTCAGGTATTCATAGCAATGGTTATTCTTTAGTTCGAAAATTATTCGAGCCAACGAAAGAAAAACTATCCGTATACATTGAATCATTAGGCTCTACTCTCGGAGAAGCGCTTATCGAACCTACTAAGATTTATGTTAAATCCATATCAGCGATGAAGAACGCGGTAACACTCAAAGCAGTAAGTCATATTACGGGTGGAGGATTTATTGAAAATATACCAAGAATGCTTAAAAAAGATACGGTAGCAAATATCAAGTTGGGTTCTTGGCCAGTACATAGTATCTTTGAGCTAATGAGAGAACTTGGAGACATTAAACAAGAAGAAATGTATAATACATTTAACATGGGTATAGGAATGATTGTTGCAGTAGCTAAAGAGGATGCGGATAAAGCTTTAAAAGCACTTAGTGATATTGGCGAAGAGGCTTATATCATTGGTGACATTGCCTCAGGAGAAAAGGGGATTAATTTATGCTGAAAATAGCAGTTTTAGTTTCAGGTGGAGGTACAAACCTTCAAGCAATTTTAGATGCCATCGATTGTGGGCAGTTAAAAAACACTGAAGTTACAACCGTTATAAGTAACCGTAAAATTGCATATGCCCTTGAAAGAGCGGAAAAATATCAAATCGATGCAACTTATTTAAGCCCACGAGAATTTGAATCTAAAGAATCATATGCGCAAGAACTTATTCGGCATATTGATTCATTTCAAGTTGACTTAATTGTACTTGCAGGATTTCTTGTTATACTTGATAAGAGTTTCATAAGGCATTTTCGAAATCGTATCATTAACATTCATCCATCGCTTATACCTTCTTTTGCCGGTGAGGGATACTATGGGCTAAAGGTGCATGAAGAAGCTTTGAAAAGAGGCGTCAAACTAACGGGAGCCACTGTGCATATCGTTGATGAGATTACAGATCATGGACCGATATTGTATCAGAAGGCTGTCGAAGTTTATCCAGACGATACTGCTGAAGTTTTACAAAAAAGAGTCATGGAACAAGCAGAATGGACATTGCTTCCTCAAGCGATCAATGAATTTGATATATGGTCAAAGCTATATAAATAAGTGAGAAAAATAGTGAGATTCATAATTGAATTGATAGATTATTATATTGGTAGTATAAGATATGAAAGAAATAACATTGCGTTAAAGAGAAAGGAAAACCATGAAAGTATTAGTTATTGGAAGTGGCGGAAGAGAACATGCTATCGTATGGAAAGTAGCACAAAGCTCAAAAGTAGACAAGATATTTTGTGCACCTGGCAATGGTGGTATTCATGAACTTGCTACATGTGTAGATATTAGTGCGACAGATATTGATAGTTTGGTTTCTTTTGCTGTAGAAAATCAGATAGATTTAACGATTGTTGGTATGGATGATCCCTTAATGCTAGGAATTGTTGATGCTTTTCAAGATAAAGGGTTAAGAATTTTCGGACCAAGAAAAAATGCGGCGATTTTAGAGGGATCTAAAGTTTTTGCTAAGGACTTAATGAAGAAATATGATATTCCGACAGCTGGTTATGAAGTGTTCACAGATGCTAAGTTAGCTAATGAGTACCTTAAGACCTCGAGTTATCCAACCGTTTTAAAAGCAGATGGGTTAGCTCTTGGTAAAGGGGTGCTTATTTGCAATACGGTTGAAGAAGCGCTTGAAGGTCTTAATGATATCATGATTCTGAAGAAATTTGGCGATGCAGGAAAAACTCTTGTCGTTGAAGAGTTTATGACGGGACCGGAAGTTTCAGTGCTATCATTTTGTGATGGTGAAACAATTATTCCAATGGTTAGTGCTCAAGACCATAAAAGGGCGTATGATAACGATGAAGGATTAAACACTGGAGGAATGGGAACTTTTTCACCAAGTAAGTTTTACACTCCAGAAGTTCATGATTTCTGCGTACAAAATGTTTATCAAAAGTCACTGGATGCTATGAAATCCGAAGGTCGATCGTTTACAGGGATCATATTCTTCGGTTTAATGTTAACTCCTGACGGACCTAAAGTTCTTGAATACAATGCAAGATTTGGTGATCCGGAAGCTCAAGTTGTTCTTCCGAGATTGAAAACGGATTTAGTCGATATAGTTGAAGCGGCTATTGATGGTCGATTAAACGAGATTGAGTTGGAGTGGGATGAACGGGCTACTGTTTGTGTGGTGCTTGCGTCAGGCGGATATCCGGTTGATTATAACAAAGGTTATGAGATTACAGGATTAGAAAATCAAAAGAAAAAAGAGGATGTCATTGTTTTCCATGCCGGAACAAAATCGGTGGATGGAAAAGTTGTTACAAATGGCGGTCGAGTATTAGGACTTAGTGCATTTGGTAAAGATATGGATGAAGCTAGAGCAATTGCATATCAAACAGTCAATGAAGTTGATTTTAAGGATAAACAATATAGAACAGACATTGGAATTAAAAAGTAAGACCCCTCTAACCTTGTTTTTAAACTCAGACTTTAGTATAATGGATGAAGACAATCATTTAGGCAGTTTCTAAATGCTGAGTAAATAAATATATGTGTAAAGGAGAGTACTATGTTTTGTGAGAAGTGTGGAGTCAATCAACCAGATAATGCTGTTTTTTGTCAAAACTGTGGGAGTAAAATGGGTGAGACAGCTAACCCTCAAACAAAGTCAACAAATCAATCAATCCCAGAAAGTAAACCGGCTCCACAAGAAAGACCTGAGGTTCAATCAGTACAACCAGAAGCTAAATCAATTCAACCGCAAACATATCCGATTCCACCAAAAGGTGTACCACAAGATAAGGCTGCGCAACCGCAAGGTGTTCCGTCTCAGGCTATACCGGTGCAACCACAAGGTGCAAAAAGTTTTCAGCAACCTGTTTATCAAGTGGGAGCTAATGATTCATTGTCGGCGCCGTTAGGTGTCGGTAGTTATTTGGGTATGTTCATATTAATGGCAATTCCATTGGTTAATATAGTGGCTTTGATTATGTGGTTAGTTGGAAGTACAACGAATAAGAATAAAAAGAATTTTGCTATAGCAGCTATTTTGTTCTCTATTATCATGATTGCAATTTCTATAGTTTTAATTGGTCTCTCTGCAGCATTTTTAGTACCTTTCGTGGAAGAAATTCAGTACGGCACATATTAGACATGGAGAGAATAAATGGCAGAAATCGTTAAACATTCCAATCATTTAAGACTAGATATACGTAGTGCATATTTAAAGTTAGTTACGGCAAGTCTAAGTATTATCCTATCCATTTTTTTATTACAACAAACATTGTATATATCAACACTTGTTATTGGATTAATGGTTGTTTGGATTATGTTAGTTTTGAATAATATCGAAATTCTTAAGTTTGGATTACAAGGAGAAAAAGAAGCTTTTGATTTATTATCAAAGTTGCCTAAACAATATAAGATATTAAGCGATGTTCACATTGTTGACGGCACTAAATCAAGCCAAATAGATTTTGTTATCATAGGACCTAATGGTTTGTTCATCATGGAGAGTAAACATATAAAAGGTATTATCAACGGTAAAGAAGATGATACCTATCTTCAAAAAGTCAAGATTGGCAGAGGCGGAGATAAGTACTTTAAACGTATGTATAATCCGATCAAACAAATTAGAGGTCATAAGATTGGCATGGATGTGTTTTTGAAGAAAAAGGGTTTCAGATATCGAGCATTTCCGATACTCTATTTTTCAAACGAGTGTGTTGTTAATGTCCGAAGTAAAAAAGTAAAAATAATTACCGAACCCGTATTAGTTATAGATTACATTAAAAGGCATAAGGAAGAAAATGTATATTTATCGCAAAAGGTTCAAATGAAAATTGCTGACGAATTGAAAGCACTTGGTTAGATGGGATTGGAGCTGTTGCATTGGCGAATGGAAATTTGTCGATGTATAGCTTCTTTTTTGTGGCGCTTTAGATCTGGTCGTTTATGTCGCTATAAATCTTGATGCGCCATAACCTGAAGATTTGAAGAACGAACTGGTCGCTTATGTCGCCATCGGGATAGCGATACAAGAACCTATCTCAAGCAGCCGCTCATCCCACTAGGAAATCTAACCAGTGATTCAAAGTCTCATGAGATAGGTCTTGTATCCTATCCTGGATAAGCGGCATAAACTCTGGGTTTTGAAAAGACTTGTAGTTTGAGTCGCTATAGATTTTGATGCAACTTAACTCGAAGCTTTGGAGACAGAACCGGTCGTTCATGTTGCCATCGACTGAGTCCTTTGCCTTGCTCTTTTAATCCCTTAGCTGAGAATCTATCCTTATGGCGACGTAAGCCGAAGAGAGCTGCGTTGTAGTACCTGAGAATCTATCCTTATAGCGACATAAGCCGAAGTGCTAGACATAAAGAAAAAGACCAAAACATTCCAATAATGTATGGGGTGTCAACGACTATTGAAAATGTCCCATAAATATGCAAACATTTGCACCATCTGCAATGGTGCATTTTTCATGTTGGAATTACCATTTAATTGCTTGTGAATTAA
>Ga0314774_1000457_pt1 | contig 33226 bp, 32 predicted proteins | sample MetaGCBIA2018_FD_204515 | JGI IMG/M metagenome (GOLD analysis project Ga0314774, IMG submission 204515) | Cryopeg brine microbial communities from Beaufort Sea near Barrow, Alaska, United States - CBIA 2018 | ecosystem: Environmental > Aquatic > Marine > Coastal | place: USA: Alaska | collected... | reverse complement strand
AGTACCTATTATAGGGCTTTAAGTAGTTTTATTTATTTGTCAATATGAATAACTTATCTTATACAAAGCTGGCTTTATTTGGTGTCTTTAGATTGTTTTTTTGTTTAAATTAGGTGCGAAAGCTCAGATATAACGTTTGAGTTGAGAAATATTGAGCCGCAAAGGCCAAATATTTCTCTTCTACGGTTTGTTAGATATTTATTTTTTAAATACAATTCTTCCATATACTTTAACTTTAAAAGTATTGCTGTCAGTTTCAACACTTATGCCAGTTCCTAATGATATTTTAATTCCATCTTTTCCAAGATATTTACCGTTATTATCATATGCTGATGAACCAGACCAAGCAAGTTTTCCATTATTATGATAAAGAGATTTTCCACTCATTGCTAATTTAGCATTGTCATGATAAGCGGATGAGCCACCAAAAGCCAACTTGCCATTTTTGTGATATGCTGAAGAACCACTAAATGCTACTTTAGCATTATCATGATAAGCTGATTTATTTGTCCATTTGATTTTTTTATTACTATGATATGTTGTACCCAATTAAAAATCCTTTATTCGCTTTATACATAACTATTTATTTAAGGAACATCATAGCTAAAAAACATGAATTATTAGATATAAACAGAAGATAGAAAATGTCCTTTTTGTAGTACATATTAGTATTAAAAGGACATAGGTGGCTGTTAATTCAACAACCTGTAGGTTTTGGAACTTTCTCTAAGTTCCAAACTAAATTGTTGAACTATGATATAATTTTAATTACTATCGGTTACTGACACAAAACTCTGAACGGTCTCACACACTGAGTTGGTGCAATTTGCACCAACTATTACTGCCTCTAAAAAATAAGATTTAGTTTCTCACGAAGCCATTAGCTTCAAGTAGTGCATATACTTCTGCATGCGTGGAGTTGTTGATTTCTTTAGAATCACATTTTTCTTCTAAAAAATCTCTTACTGTTTTATCTGCCTTGTCCTTATAAAGACCGACAACATAAGTAGCTTCATAGTATTCACTACAGTTAAACATTTCGTGGTCACTTTTCATAAATATAACCTCCTTCATTATAGATTCAAACTATTATATCATTTTTATCATTTTGTGCGCTTGCTACATAATATCGCTTTTATTTTGTTTAAATTGTTCCAAAGAAGGGTTATAAAATATTTATGGGCAAGTTCAACAATCTGTAGGTTTTGGAACTTTCTCTAAGTTTCAAACTAAATTGTTGAACAATGATATAATGTTAATGACTATCGGTTACTGACACAAAACTCTGAACGGTCTCCGTTAAAGCAAAAAATCCATCTCTTTTATTAATTTAAAATTGTTTAATTCCAAACAAGCACTCTTACAAAATTTCTCTTTTGCACCAGCAGAGTGCGTATGTCCGTGTATATTTATTTCACAATTAAAAAGTATATAAAGCTCTTCTAGTACACTTGTAGTAGCTTTGTATTTTTCATCATATGGATTATCATCAAATACAGGAAAATGGCTAAAAAGTATTCTTTTGCTATCATATTCAGTAATAAGTGCAGCCGTGAGCTTATGCTCTTTTTTATTGGATATTTGATTTAAAATACTTTTAAATTCATGATGCTCTTTTTCACTCATGTTTTCTAATTGAACCTCAATGGAATCAATGACCCTCCACCCAAGAGAACGATAATAATCAAGATGTGCAGGTTTATCATGGTTGCCAATTAAAAGAGTTATATTGCCCTTTAGTTTTTTTGCTTGCAAATAACCGTCTTTAAAAGCAAAATCGCCAAGGTGTAATATTTTATCATCCTCTTTTACAATTTCATTCCACTCTTCTATCATATACTCATCGAAATAGTCATAGCCCTCCGTTTGAGCTTTACCCATTCTTGTTGGCTCATAAACATTAATATGGATGTGACCAAAGTGAGTATCAGCTGTTATATAGTCAAACATTTTTAATCACCTTTTTTATATATGGTTTGCCTTTTCTCCTTGGGGCAATTCTTTCGTAAAGCAGTTTTTCTATGAACTCTGGTTTATAGCATTCTCTAGCTTTAATCAGGAGAGCCTCTTGCTCTTTTAAAAAATAGTACCTCGGATTAAGTTGATATAATCTTATTTTCCCGACTTGGAAGCCAACAAAAACAAATTCTTGCTCTAAAGAAGAAAGTTGTTTATTGATTTTGGAGGCATTACTATTGAAAAACCTTGCGATTTCTGCTGAATAACCTTTTTTTGCTAAAAGATATTGTAAAACATTTTCTTTATCTTTTGAGCCTAGTATCGCTTTTAACACTAATCGTTGGTTCTGGCTTGCTGTGGCTTTTCTGCCAAGTGGATTATATATCAGTTTTTCCTTTGTTGCTAACCCATTTTTCATTTGCTATCCATGTCCTGTCATCTTGCACCCCTAAACATACCCCATCTTTAGTTTTGCTAGCTTTTTTAATGCAAATGTACGTCTTATTTAAATAGCGTATTTCTTCCATGTGGTTTAAAGTCATATAAATACCACCATATTTTAATTCAATATTATCAAGAGTGCTGTTTTTAGCAATTTCTAACACAACAGGGTTGTTAGGAAATATTTGTTCAAAAAGATATTTAAACTTTACAGGAGATATCTTTTTCATATTAAAAATATTGAGGTTGTCACGGGCATAATAGCGGTACTCCCCAACTTTGAGGTTAGGAATATTCTTCATTCCTTTATCCCCATAATCACTTCCGACTGCTCTTAGTTTTCTCTGCATTTCACACCTCAAAACTTTCAATTTTAAATAAACTCTTTTTATTTTCTCCTGGATAACCAAGAGGATTACAAAGGCACTTTACTCCATTATGCTCATACTCTATTTTTGAGTGCGTATGTCCAAATATCCAATACTTCATAGTGCCATTTTTCATTAAATCGTGACCGTTAAAAGTAAAGAATGTGCTTGTTTGATTATCTGCCCACTGTGGATCAAGATGTCTTTTTAGATATGAGGGATTAACATGAGTTATCATTACATCGCACTTATCATGTACTGCTTGCATCTTTGGCTTTTCTATTTTATATATACTATCAAAGTTTTTAACACCGTAAATATAATTCCAATCATTCATCACATTCATCCACATTTGATTGTTAGATTCAAGAGTAAATCCTCCAAGTGGAAAATATTGTTTTAAATACGCCCCGCTATACCAACCATCACACCCTCCAATGCGAACTCCATCTATTTCCATGACATTTCCATCTAGGCAATAAATCCCCTCTTCAGCGTTAATGAGTTTTCTCATTTGCTCTACTCTGTTAAAAGAGTTTTCTTTGAAGCCAATCCTTTGATCATTTGTAGTTAAATAATAGTCATGATTTCCTAGTACACAGATAATATGCTTGTATCCATATAGCTCTTTTATAGCTTTTAGTATATCAATATTTTGTCTATTATAGTGGCCCAAGTCTCCAGCAATAATTAATACTTCACCGCAGTCTGAAGGGATATATCTTTTCAACTGAAAATCTAATTTGCTAACATTTATTGTCTGTCTTGGCGGAAACCAGAAATCAAAATGGGGATCACTAAAATAATCTATTTTCATTTTTACTCCTAATACACAAAAAACTCAAGCGAATCAGCGCAAGAGATATATATATCATCCTCATATTTTAGCATATCTCTTGCCATCATAAATTGCTTTAATGGCTCTAATAGTCCCACTTTCTCAAACTCACTTTGTTTGATGTAGCGAATATCTTTAATGGTTGAAATTTTTAATTGAAGGAAAAATCCTTTATCATCGGCTACACCCATTACATTCGCAACTATCTCCTGCTCTACATCATCTCTAATTTCTCTTGAAGTTATAGCATCTAATGCTTCTAATCTTGTCATCGCCTTCTCAAACGACACAATGCTTTCTACTCCTTCAAGAAAACCACCATCTAATACGCAGTAAAATTTTTTTGATTTAATATTTTTTATATAATCCCTTACCATTTGCCTATCAGGTGAGAGTTGTACAGTTGTAGGAATTACAGTTGGTACTAATTTCTCAAAACTATACTTTGAGTTTAACGTATGTAGGGTTAAGATATTGTCTTTATCTTCATAGCTTTGAATCAAAGATGTTCTAAACGTAAATTCAATTTTAGTATGAGCATAGAAAAATGCCATAGCATCTTCACTAAATTTTAATTCACCACTAAGTCCTACATATTTTTTCATAACTGGATTTGTCGTTGAAATGAGTTTTGTATTCTTTTGCATTTTTACTCCTTACATGTTTTTATCTAGCTTATGGCTTGCACCTCAAAACTTCTAATACCTCTGTTCCAAATTTGTTCACGGTAGCCAATGGCATTGCAATAAAACTGCACCCCTTTGGAATCAAAGGATTTTATCTCATGGTCATGCCCGTATACCCAATGCTTCATAGAGCCATTTTCAACAAATTCATTTCCATCGAAGCAGTAAAAATTGTACATTAGTTGATTTTTGTATTTATCTTTGTTAATTGTACGACCAAAAATAGGTGATGGGTTTACGTGGGTAATCATGACATCACATTTTTTATAGATTTGTTTTATTTTCTCTATTTCTATTTTAAACAAATCATCAAAATACTCTCCACAGCCTTTTATGTATACTGAGTCATTCATTTTCTCTTGCCAGAGTTTTTGTAATAACTTCCTATACTCTTTTGAAGTATCAAAGCTTCCATCATACCAGCTCATTGCTCCACCAAATCTTACACCTTCGATATCAACAATACTTCCATCTAAACAATGTATATTTACTTGTGTATCAGCCCAGGATCTCATCTCATTTACTCGTTCAAAACTATTATTAAATCTTTTGCCATCAAAATCTTGTAAAAGATAATAATCATGATTACCTAAAACAAAAATGATGTGTTCATACAGGTGTTCTTTAAGAAAGAGTAAAAACTCTTGATTTTGAAGATTACTATGCCCTAAATCTCCAGCAATCAGTAAAAGCTCTCTTTTCTCCGGAATAAGATGAAAGCCAAGAATTTCTTTCACTATTTCATTGGTGATAGGTTGAAAGGGATGCCAGATATCTAAATGAATATCACTAATATAATCAATCTTCATAGTTACTCTTATCCTTCTGCCATTAATTTCATATACAAAAGAGGTGCATTATTCTCTTGTTTTGTTAAAATTTCCATATATATTTCTTCTTTGACGTCTTCTGAATTTCTCATTTCCATAGAAAAAATCATACTATTACCAATAACACGTGCGCTTTTATGGTAGCCCATTTGTGCAATATGGAACATCCAAAATATATTTTTAATCTTAGCGCTTGTACCTTCGTTGTGAGAAGTGACCTCTACTGTGCTCTTAAGTATTTCTGAGAATCTAATGGGAAAATTAATCTCCCAACATCTTGCTTCGAGGTCAATAATTTCTTGTATCATCACTACTCCTTTTTTATTTGTTTGTTTTTCTTGTATTATTTAATTTTTGTTGTGCCCATGAGCATGTCAAAGGTAACATAGCTAGATAAATTATCTTTGATATGGGCTATCTTATCTCTTGGGAGATAGTCACATATCTCAATTGTGTTTTCCTTTAGGTTCTTGCATAAAGTTCTATAATCCTCGGCAAGTGCGGCTTGATGTATAAGGATAGTTTTGTTTTTAGTGGTTGACTTACTATTAGATGCTACTTTATTGATTCGCTGATAGTCATATTCTAGTAATTCCAACTCTTTTTCATCTGAAAATATAGGAATAGAGAGATAGGTGGTATTGTCGTTCATATTGACATATTCAAATTCTTTGAGTTTTGTGGTGTTGATGTAATTGTCATCATTGGTTTTAAAAGAGAATACTGAGGCAATGTTTCTTTTTAACTCTTCAGTCTTTTGTGCTGATATTTTTCCTACAAGTAGAGATTCATCTTGCGTTGCAAAAATGTATTCAAATCTATTTTCTCTACACAAATCCACATCAGGTAGGTAGTTTTTGTGTAAAACCTTTTGTGCTTCATCTATAAAAATGGCTATAGGATTGCTTTGTTTAAAGGAGGCACGCTTAATGAGTTCATCGTAGATGGAAATGTTTAAAGCTCCTAGCGTGGCTTCAGTGAGACTAGAAACATTTAAAATAACTATTTTTTGATTGTTTAAACCATCTATGATATCAAACTCATTTTCGTTGAGAAAATCTAAATTTGATAAAGTAGAGAGTAAGGAAGTCAATATTCCTATAACTCCATATTTACCAGCTATCTCATCATTTTCTTGTAAGCCTCTGTATTGTCCTAAGTCATTGAGTTTATTAGCAAGCCCTGCGTATAAAATATAAATTCTATCATTTATTGTTTCATTATTTTTAATAGTCTCTTGTAAGATTGCACACTCTAATAACATGTCTTCTAAAAATTTTGATAAATTCGTCGGTTTTCTTAATATAGAAAAAAGTGATTTAAAAGAGAGGTTATGAATATCGTGCTTTTTAAATATAATCTTAAAAGGTTCTCTCATGGGATCTATTGTAATAATAGCACTAATCTCATAGGCAAGTTTAACTATTTTATACACATCAATAAGCAACGTTGCAGAGGCATTTTTAAAATAGCTATTTACATTACTTTCTCCATGGATGACGTCATAAATCTTTTCGATTGAAGCACCTGTAGAGTGCTGTAAAAGATTGACCTTTTTACCCCAGAGCTTTCCTACTTCTATGACATCTTCTAATCGATTATTCTTTTTTGCGATCTGTTTGACTTGAAGATGCATCGTGCCTTTAAAGTCATAGATTAAAAGTCCATATCCTGCTTGAAGTCTATCCTCAATGTTGGGTAGCATAAAACCTGTTGTCTTCCCACTTCCTGTCTGGCCATAACACATAGCATTTTTAAAATCTTTTTTGACCAATGGTAATCTTCTACTAATAGAACTTTGAGTAAACCCAACTTGCATGTTCATCCTTCTTTTAAAAATTATTGGGAGAATCTTACCCAGTTATGAGCGAAAGCTAAAATGAATTTGCAAGCGCAGGAAGGGCAATAAAGGCAGTAAATAATTGTTTGGGCTTTCGCTCTTGTTAGGGTAAAATATAGTGCTTTGATTTGTCAAAATTTTTTAGTCTCGAGTTGTTTTATAATGACACAATTATAAGATAGTATTTATAGTATCAAATAAATAGAGTTTGTTTTGCTAAATAATGTGAGTTAATCAATATCACTTATAAAAATGTAGATGCGTCTCTAAATAATGAAATGATGAACATTGGTTTAATTGTTGTATTAAATGCCAGAAGTAGATTTAAATTCAGGTACTTTAATACAAGAGGTGGACTAGACAATGGCCACCTAAAGAATATAAGCCTGTACTTGATAAGATAGATATCCATCAACTATACTCATAGAAATTAAAGAGGCTATTTTTATAAATATAAAAATCAGTGAAAATTTTGGAATTTTTGAGAAAATATACTGAGATATATTTTTGATATTATGCTTTTTGGTTCCCTCTCTGTATTTTTTAAAATACTCTTCATCTAAAATGTCCATTTTATTTCTCCCTGTATTTTTTTAATGTATTATTAAAAGCATAACAAAAAGTGAGCTAAAGCAATAACTGATGAGTGCATAATTGGAGGAACCCTATAAAGTAGACAATTCCCCGATTCATAGTAAAGATTGCGATTAAAAATTGCTTTAGATGAATCTTTAAGCTGAATAGTTCAAGAGTGATTAAATCAATGTTGTAGAAAGTCTTTGGCACTTTCTTTGACGGCCTGGTACTTTAAATTGAGGTATTGTTTTAAAGAAAGTTGTGATAAACCAATATATATTTGTAAAAAGTTGTTTGTAGTAACGATTTGTAGTAACGATTTGGTCTAAGTCCCAAGTTTAGGGTGCTTATTATGGTGTCAAGAGGGGGACTCGAACCCCCGACCTCCGGCTTATGAGACCAGCGCTCTAACCAGCTGAGCTACCTTGACACTTTAAATAAGGTCGAAATTATATATCTTTAAAGCTTACATGTCGGTTAACCAAACAGATTTAAGAGGTTTTTGACAGGTTCTTTCCATTCTTCTGGTAGATTTTTGTCTATTGTCTTGTCTATCTTTTGTTTTAAGTACTCAGAACTATCCAACTTTACTTGTGGTTTATCTAGTTTTCCTTTTATGCTTCCTTTAAAATCTTTATTTTGAATGTTGATATCGAAATTACTGTTTATCTCATTTGCCTCCAAATCTACTGATCCTTTTGATATTTTCAAGTAACTTTCAATCCCGCTCATTAGTAAAGAAAAATCTACTTTCTTTTTGTCTATGATACCTTTTAGTACACTGTCTTTGTATACTTCTTTGGTCAAATCAAACCCACTCGCTAGTTGAACAATGTTGGTAAGTTCACTTGGTTGCAGCATACCGTTGAGTGCATGTGCCTCAAAAATTCCCTGACTTGATGTCAAGTTGTAGTCTGCACTTAAATTTGCAAACGATTCAAAAACTTTTGGATATAAAAGCATGTCGGTAAGTTTGGATATAGCTAAGTCTTCACTTTGTACATGGAGGAGGTCATCTTTGAGGGTAAAAAGTGTCTTGGCATCTAAAAAAGTACTATTTCCATCAATTGATAGTTTACCTTTATCGAGTTCATAATTTCCATCGACATTTAAATTACCCGGCATTGCTCTTTTCGTTAAAAATTTTAGCGTATATTTTCCATTTCTTTGATCTTCTCTGATATCTTGCATATCCACAGACAAATTTAAAATACCATCAGAATATTTTGGCTTTTTGAGCATGGTTGTTATATCTGAGAGATTTAGATTTTTAAAATCAAGTGTGAGGCTATTGTTAAACAATACAGCTTTGAATTTGCCGCCTAAAGTATTTGCATTTGCATCCATTATAAAATCATCTTTATCTTTTTTTATATTTCCAGTGAGGATGATATTGCCTTGCATCGGTGCTCCAACGATAGATTCAAGTACAGAAAGGTTTGAAATTTGAAATTTATAATCGCTAGAAAATTCTTTTGTTTTTAGATTTATTTTTGTTTTTTGTGTCTCGATTTGAGCTAAGTTAGAGACTATATTACTTTTAATATTTAATTCATCAGCTTCTACATTTGAGGTTATCGTTCCTTGATATACAATGGTTTGTGCCAACTTTACACCAAAATCTCTCTGTATCAGAAGATTGTCTACGCTTCCATAGTGTATTTGTACATCAAAATTACCTTTATACATACTATCATTTAGGTTTTGAATATCAGCATTGATGTCAAACACTCCCTTCGTGTATATTGGTTTTTTTACGAAAGCCAATATATCTTCGATTTTTATGCCCTTACCCTTTAATTGAATATTTTTTATGTCTTTGTTTTCTATACCAATTGAAAATATGACATCTGATCGAAATGCTTGTCCTGAGCCTTTAACGTTAAATTTATTTAATTCCCCAGATAGTTTACCTGTAAGTTTAAGAATGCCTTGGATATTTACAGAATGTGTTTCAAGATCTTTGGAATCTATAGAATAGTCTAAATTGAATTTTTTTCTTATAATATTGAAACCACCATTGATAATGATTGTCGAGTTTTTATCTATAGTAATCTCTGTGTCAATAAAATTTGTTTTTAAAGTAAAAGTTTTTAAAACAACTTCTTTTCCAAGTTCATTGGTTAATATACTTTCTATGTAAGGTTTAAAAAAATTATTACCAGAAAATGTAAATAAAATCCAAAAAGCGAACCCAACGAGAGATAGTAATATCGTGCTAAAAATTAGAAAAATTTTCATTTTAACCCTTATTTTATATTTTATACTCATATAACCTTAGTTATAGTGACTAAAGTCTTTCGATATAGCAGTAAAATTGATTGACTTTTTTCCTCTATTCTTGTAAAATATCGGCACTCAAATAAATAGAGTGCTAAAAAATAAACACATACAAGGAATTAATTATGGCATTTGAACCATTAGGACATAGAGTTCTTATTGAACGATTAGAAGAACCAACAACAACTGCATCGGGGATTATTATACCTGATAATGTAAAAGAAAAACCTTTTAATGGTACTGTAATAGCGGTAAGTAAAAAGATTTTAGAGGCTGGACTTATATCTGTTGGAGACAAAGTTGTTTTTGGCAAGTATGCTGGAACAGAATTGACTCTAGATGCAAAGACATATTTAGTGATGGAAAAGAAAGATATATTAGGTATTTTAAAATAATGAATAAGCTTGAGCGAGTTCAAGCTTAAAAAAATAGTCAAGGATTAATAAATGGCAAAAGAAATAAGATATTCAGATGGTGCTAGAAATGCGCTATATGAAGGTGTAAGAAAATTAAATGACGCAGTTAAAGTTACTATGGGACCACGTGGACGTAATGTTCTTATTCAAAAAAGTTTTGGTGCTCCGAACATTACAAAAGATGGTGTTTCAGTTGCAAAAGAAGTAGAACTTGCTGATACTATAGAAAATATGGGTGCACAACTTGTAAAAGAAGTGGCATCAAAAACAGCTGATGAAGCTGGGGATGGTACGACAACTGCAACAGTACTTGCCCATTCAATTTTTAAAGAAGGCTTGAGAAATATCACAGCTGGCGCTAATCCTATCGAAGTTAAAAGAGGTATGGACAAAGCTGCTGAAGCAATTATTATTGAACTTAAAAAAATGTCAAGAGAAGTAAAAGATAAGAAAGAAATCGCACAAGTTGCAACTATTTCTGCAAACTCTGATGTAAAAATAGGCGAACTAATTGCAGAAGCAATGGAAAAAGTTGGTAAAGACGGTGTTATTACTGTTGAAGAAGCAAAGGGCATGCAAGATGAATTGGATGTTGTTGAAGGTATGCAATTCGATCGTGGTTATTTATCTCCATATTTTGTAACAAATTCTGAAAAAATGGAAGTTCAATTAGAAGCTCCTTATATCCTATTGTTTGATAAAAAAATCTCAAATTTAAAAGATTTGCTTCCTGTGTTAGAGCAAGTTCAAAAAACAAGCAAACCTTTATTGATTATTGCTGAAGATATTGACGGTGAAGCACTTGCAACACTTGTTGTCAATAAATTAAGAGGTGTTTTAAATATTTCTGCAGTGAAAGCTCCAGGATTTGGCGATAGAAGAAAAGCAATGCTTGAAGATATTGCAGTATTGACTGGTGGTGAAGTTATAAGCGAAGAATTAGGAAGAACTCTTGAGGGAGCAACTCTTGCAGACCTTGGACAAGCAGCTACAGTAGTCATAAATAAAGATAATACAACTATAGTAAATGGCTCAGGCGATAAAGAAAAAATTCAAGCTAGAGTAGGTCAAATCAAAGCGCAAATTGTTGAAACAAGTAGTGATTATGATAAAGAAAAACTACAAGAGAGACTTGCAAAACTTAGTGGAGGCGTTGCTGTTATAAAAGTAGGAGCTGCTACTGAAACTGAGATGAAAGAGAAAAAAGATAGAGTTGATGATGCATTAAGTGCAACAAAAGCTGCGGTTGAAGAGGGCATTGTTATCGGCGGTGGCGCTGCATTTATTCTTGCAAATGCTAGAATCAAGTTAGATTTAACTGGTGACGAAGCAATTGGTGCACAAATCGTGCATAGAGCATTAGTCGCTCCAATGAAGCAAATAGCACAAAATGCTGGTTTTGATGCGGGTGTAGTTGTGAATAATGTTAAAAATAGCAAAAATGAAAACTATGGATTTAACGCTTCAAATGGCGAATACGTAGATATGTTTGTAGCTGGTATTATTGATCCAGTTAAAGTATCCCGTGTTGCGTTGCAAAATGCGGTATCAGTTGCTAGTTTACTTTTAACAACAGAAGCAACTATCAGTGATATAAAAGAAGATAAAGCTGCTCCTGCAGCGCCAGATATGGGCGGTATGGGTGGCATGGGCGGTATGATGTAAATCATCCCTCCATCATTGAAGTCCCCTCTTGGACTTCAATGCACCTTCTGATATTTCCCCCTTAAAATTAAAGATAAAGTAGAAAAATTGATAAAAAAAAATATTGACTTGATAGCTATTGTTGCCTTGTGTTCAGCCATGTTAATTTGGGCAAGTTCTTTTATAGTTTTTAAGTTAGCGTTAAATTCTAATGGACCTATGACCGTGATGTTTTTTCGCATGCTTATCGGTAGCATTTGTTTTTTATATTTTGTGAAACAATTTTTGAAATTAGAGTTTACCAAGGATGATATCAAGTATATAGTTCTTATGGCAGCCTTTGAACCATGTTTGTATTTTGTTTTTGAAGCCAATGCATTAAGGTATACTTCTGCGAGCCAAGCTGGAATGATGGCATCCATGGCACCTCTTATCACGGCCTTTGGAGCTGGAATTATTTTAAAAGAAGTGATTACTAGAAAACTTATCTTAGGTTCAATTTTGGCAGTTTTTGGAGTAGTATGGCTTAGCGTTTCAGCAAGTGCCATGGAGAATGCAACTAATCCAATGTTGGGTAATTTTTTAGAGTTTTTGGCTATGACTTTTGGAGCAGGATATACCATCGCTGTTCGTCATTTGAGTGCTAAATTTTCCCCTATATTTCTAACGGCTATTCAATCTTTCATAGGAACAATTTTCTTTTTACCTTTTGCCCTATGGGAACAGCAGACAAGTGAGATAATTCTTACCAATGAAGCAATTTTTTTGGTTGCGTACTTAGGAATTGTAGTAACCGTTGGAGGTTATGGACTTTTTAATTATGCGCTTGGACGCGTGGAGGCAGGCAGGGCATCAGCCTATATAAATCTGATACCTGTATTAGTACTTCTGTTGGCTTTTTTAATTCTTGGAGAAACACTCAGTTTTATTGAGCTTGTGGCATCTGGAGTTATACTCACCGGAGTATTTATATCCCAAATGCCAACTGAAAAGTTACAACAGGCAAGAGCAAGAAGAAAAGCTAGACAAACAGCACGCAAGCATCCGTAGGTCCGTGTGCTCCAATCACTAATGCTTGTTCTATGTCAGCAGTTTTTGACGGTCCACTGATAAAAACTCCATAGCCATTGTTGTTGAAATTGACTTTCTTGTATGCTTCGTGCATCGTGTGCACTATATTTTCTTTTTTGACTATGATTAAAAGTTGTGTTGCTAAAAAATAAAGAGATCTATGTCTTAGATTTTTTTCATTGACCCAAACAGCGCCATTTTCAGCAACGGCAAAGTGACCATTTATGACAGCTAAATCTACATCTTCTAATTCATGCGGATCATTAATGTCTTTTTGCTCTTTAGTTTGGCACGTAACATCGTCACATGTGGAGACAATCACTTTGACATCCTTATAATTCTCTTTTATAAAGGCATCTATACTCTCATCTTGTAACCATTTTGCATTTCCACCAACTGATTTTAAAGATTGAGCAATTTTTTCATTCTTATCAGCGTATTGCATATGTTTGATATCTGTATTTGGTAAGTCTATAGTTGACTTTGGTTCGCTTGCGCTAATACTTTTTAAAATTTCTTCACGGGAACTCATTTAACTGCCTCCTTTATTTCGGGCAAAGCCCAAATTAAATTCATAGCACTAAAGCTAGTGCTTATCACAGATTTTTTCATTACTTCTTCCCCTCTCTTTGTTTATATAACTCTTTAAAACTATTTTTTGGAAATGGAGGTAATTCTCTTTTTTTGCCCCAAACATTCATCTTGGAATAAAGGATACTTCGTGGCAGTAGAGGTACCATTATCCTCGCCATTTTACCGCCGAGGGCAAGCAGAGTTGGGTATTTTAAAACCCAGGTAGCAAATTTTAAAATAGTGAGTTTTTTTGAATCCAGATTACCAGTATTAACAACCGTTTGCCTCTGTTTGTATAACTGTTCGTGCAAGTCTATTTTAACTGGGCATACATTGGTACATGAACCGCAAAGTGTACAAGCAAAAGGCATGGTGCTGTATTTTTTTGGATCCCTGCTTGGTCCTAGTGTTGAGCCAATTGGTCCGGGTATTGTGTACACATAACTATATCCGCCACTTCTTCTGTAGACCGGACATGTATTCATACATGCACCACATCTGATGCAATTTAAAGAGCGTTTAAAGTCTTCTTTCGCCAAAATAGCCGAACGACCATTGTCGACGATCACGATATGCATTTGGCCACCTTCAACAGGAGCGTGATAGTGTGCAGTGTAGGAAGTAATAGGCTGGCCTGTGGCACTTCTTGCCAAAAGACGTGTGAAAACAGATAAATCTTCTAGTCTAGGGATGAGTTTTTCTATCCCCATAGATGCTATATGAAGTTTTGGTAAACTTGCACCTAAATCTGCATTTCCCTCATTGGTACACACCACAACACCACCGGTTTCGACAATACCAAAATTGACACCTGTCATTGCAGCATCTGCACTTAAGAATTTTTCTCTTAAGTGTTCACGTGCAGCGCGTGTAAGATACATAGGATCTGAGTTGTTTTCTTCAGTGAATAAAAATTTTTCAAAAGTTTTTCCAACATCTTCTTTTTTCAAGTGAATTGCTGGTAAAACTATATGGGAAGGTGGCTCATTTCTTAGTTGCACAATTCTCTCACCTAAGTCCGTATCAATAACTTCTATACCTCTTTCTTCCAAGAAAGGGTTCAGATGGCATTCTTCGGTTAGCATAGACTTACTTTTTACTAGTTTTTTGACATTTTGTGCACTTAAAAGCGTATAGACGATCTCATTATGCTCTTTTCCGTCTTTTGCCCAATGCACATGGATGCCATTTGTTTTAGCATTTTTTTCAAATTCTTGAAGGTAAAAATTTAGTTTATCCATCGTATGTGTTTTAATTTGTTTGGCTAATTCTCTTAAGTCCTCCCACTCATCTACACTTTTTGATGCAAGATCTCTTTTTTCTCTGACAAACCAAAGCGCCTGGTCATGCCAATGCATTCGCTCAGTATTTTCTACAAATTTGGCGGCCAGTTTTGAATGGCCCGATTTCGCACTCATCACAAACCTTCTGCTAAAATTTGAGCAACATACATGGTCTTAATAGAAAATTTTTCTCTATCTATCACACCTTGCCCACAGCAAGTTTGACTCATGGGATATTCAACGTCTAGACCTAAACTCTCTAAAATCTTCAGTCTCTCCATTGAAGCATCGGGGTATAGTTCATTCATGTAACATGGAATAAAAAGTCCAATTTTCATTTATCACTTCCTTCATTATTCTGCTTTTAGCAAGAAAAATATTTTATTTACAATTAGTATAATTTATATTTATAATAAAGACATGATAATAGATAATTTTGTTTAAATTATTTAAAAAAAGTTCTAATAAGTAACACTAAGTTTTACTGAACTTGTGGCATCTGGAGTCATACTCACCGGAGTATTTATATCCCAAATGCCAACAGAACAGTTAAAAAAAGTTAGACTCAGACGAAGAGTTAAACAAATAACACACAAGCATCCGTTGGGCCTTGGGCTCCAATCACTAATGCTTGTTCTATATCAGCAGTTTTTGAGGGACCACTGATAAAAACTCCATAACTACTTTTATCAAAATTAACTTTTTTGTACGCTTCGTGCATCGTATTCACTATCTCTTCTTTTTTAACTACGATTAAAAGTTTTGCTGCCAAGAAATAAAGAGATCTGTATCCTATGTTTTCTTCATTGACCCAAACAGCGCCATTTTCAGCAACGGCAAAGTGACCATTTATGACAGCCAAATCTACATCTTCTAATGCACGTGGATTACTAATATCTTTTTGCTCTCTGGTCTGGCATGTAACATCTTCACGTGTAGAGACAATAACTTTGGCATCCTTATAATTCTCTTTTATAAAGGCATCTATACTTTGTTTTTCTAGCCATTTTGCATTTCCACCAACAGCTCTTGAAACTTGAGCAAATTGTTCATTCTTATCAGCGTATTGCATATGTTTGATGTCTGTATTTGGTAAGTCTATAGTTTCTTTTGGTAAGCTTGATCTAATGCTTTTTAAAATATCTTCACGGGAACTCATTTAACTGCCTCCTTTATTTCGGGCAAAGCCCAAATTAAATTCATAGCACTAAAGCTAGTGCTTATCACAGAATTTATCATTACTTTCCTCCTTTTCTTTGTTTGTATAACTCTTTAAAACTATTTTTTGGAAATGGAGGTAATTCTCTTTTTTTGCCCCAAACATTCATCTTGGAATAAACTATACTTCGTGGAAGTAGAGGCACCATTATCCTTGCCATTTTACCACCGAAGGCAAGCAGAGTTGGGTATTTTAAAACCCAAGTAGCAAATTTTAAAATAGTGAGTTTTTTTGAATCCAGATTACCAGTATTAACAACCGTTTGCCTGTGTTTGTATAACTGTTCGTGCAAGTCTATTTTAACAGGGCATACATTGGTGCATGATGCGCAAAGTGTACATGCAGCAGGTAGGGTTTTATACTGTTTCGGATTCCTGCTCGGTCCTAGTATTGAGCCAATTGGTCCAGGTATTAAGGACTCATAACTATATCCACCACTTCTCCTGTAGACCGGACATGTATTCATACATGCACCACATCTAATGCAATTCAAAGAACGTTTAAAGTCTTGTTGCGCCAAAATAGCTGAACGACCATTATCGACGATAACGATATGCATTTCTCCACCTTTACAAGGAGAGTGATGGTGAGCTGTATAAGCAGTGATAGGTTGCCCTGTACCACTTCTTGCCAAAAGACGTGTGAAAACAGATAAATCTTCTAGTCTAGGGATGAGTTTTTCTATACCCATACATGCAATATGAAGTTTTGATAAACTTACCCCTAAATCTGCATTGCCCTCATTGGTGCAAACAACAATACCACCTGTCTCAGCGATACCAAAATTGGCGCCTGTCATTGCCGCTTGTGAATTTAAGAATTTTATTCTTAAGGCTTTACGTGCAACGAGAGTAAGATACGTTGGGTCTGAGTTATCTTTTTCAGAATCAAAAAACTTTTCAAAAGTTTTTCCAACTTCTTCTTTTTTTAAGTGAATTGCTGGTAAAACGGGATGTGAAGGTGGTTCATCTCTTAGTTGTACAATTCTCTCACCTAAGTCTGTATCCACAACTTCTATCCCTCTTTCTTCTAAATAAGGATTAAGATCACACTCTTGGGTTAGCATAGATTTGCTTTTTACTAGTTTCGTGACATTTTTTTCACTTAAAATCTTATGTACTATCTCATTATGCTCTTTGGCATCTTTTGCCCAATGCACAATGATACCATTTGCTTTAGCATTTTTTTCAAATTTTTCAAGATAAAAATCCAGTTTATCCATTGTATGTGTTTTAATTTGTTTGGCTAATTCTCTTAAGTCCTCCCACTCATCCACACTTTTTGATCCAAGATCCCTTTTTTCTCTAATATACCAAAGCGCCTGGTCATGCCAATGCATTCGCTCAGTATCTGCTACAAATTTGGCGGCCAGTTTTGGATGGCCTTGTTCTACACTCATTATAAACCTTCTGCTAAAATTTGAGCAACATACATGGTCTTAATAGAAAATTTCTCTCTATCAATTACCCCTTGCATGTGCATTAAACAGGACATATCCACTGCTGTTATAATTTTTGAGCCTGAACTTAAGTGGTCATTGACGCGATCAAGTCCCATAGCTGCACTCATCGCATCTTCGGTGACACAAAAAGTACCACCAAATCCACAACACTCATCTTTTCTTTTAATATCAATAAATTCTATGCCTTCCACTAAAGACAATATATTTTTTACTTTAGAAAATTCTGGAAGATTTCTTTCAGTCATACTGGACAATCCTAACATTCTTTGTCCATGACAACTGTTGTGAATACTCACTTTATGAGGGAACTTTGCCTTCAATGAAGTGGGTTTTATAATATCGTGTATAAATTCTATGAGTTCATAGGTATGAGTTTTTAAGTGCTCAAAACCTTCTTCGCCTTCTAGAAATTGCGCATAATTATCTCTGACCATGGCAACACAGCTTCCACTTGGAGCAACAACGTAGTCATAATCTTTAAATATTTTTAAAAATCTATGAGCAAGTACTCCCGCTTCAGTAGCACATCCTGTATTTGCCATAGGTTGCCCACAGCAAGTTTGACTCATAGGATATTCAACATCTAGACCTAAACTCTCTAATATCTTCAATGTATCCATTGCAGCATCGGGGTATAGTTCATTCATGTAACATGGAATAAAAAGTCCAATTTTCATTTATCACTTCCTTTATCATTTCTCTTTTTGCAAGAGAAATATTTTGATTTAAGACTAGTTTAATTTCAATTTATGATAAAGATATGATAAAGTACGATGATGAATTATTTTGTTCTAATTACTTAGAAAGAGTTCCAATAAGTAACACTTTTGTATTTTATGATAAAACTTTCTTTATTTAATTAAGTTAAAAAAGTTTGTAAAAAGTATTCGATAAGTATGACTCCTAGGGTTAGGGACAAAACAATTGCTATAAATCTGAGAATTTTCATTTATCGCTCACTTAATGCTAGTTTGAGTGCAAGTGCCGCGAAGATTGTACCGGATGTTTTATTGAGGATATTTTCTGCATTTTTTGATTTTTTAAACCAGACACCTAATTTCCCTGAGAGTAGGGCAACAGTGCTAAAAACAACTAGGGCACACAGCATAAATATGGCTCCTAGTAAAAAGACTTGCAAGGTAATGTTTCCGTTCGTTGGATTGGTGAATTGGGGTAAAAAAGCAAGAAAAAAAATAGATACTTTTGGGTTTGTGATATTCATGATAATACCACGCTTATAAAGTTTAAAGAGGCTGATATTATCTTTACTCGCTTGAATTTTACTTTTTGAAGAGGATTTAAATGCCATGTAAGCTAAATATAAAAGATATCCAGCCCCGATATATTTTAGTATGTTAAAAGCGGTGAGCGACGTTTGAAATATGGCAGCAACACCAAGCGCTACGGCAGTGGTATGAAAGAAGAGGCCAGTACAAAGCCCTAAGGTGATGAAAAAACCAGGCTTAGCACCCTTGATCATCGACTGTGTCAAGACAAATATATTATCAGGCCCAGGGGCAAGTGCTAAGAGCGTCGAAGCGGTGATAAACAAAATGATGGTTTCTAGGTTAAACATAGTATTCCTTTAGTTGGCAATTTTAGCACGATAAGGTTAAAACTATGGTTACATCAATTTAGTTTGGAAATATGCTTAGATATGCCTTTTAATTTAGTATATTTTTCTTTTGTTTAATCTACTTAATGTATAATATGCCTAATATCAAAAACAAAGAGAATTTATGAACAGATTAACAAATAAAGAAGCGCTCGATTTAATTCAAAATACAGATTTAAATGAGCTGGGACGGATGGCGCTAGAGAAGAAGAGAGAGTTGCATCCAGATAAAATGACAAGTTTTGTAGTGGATAGAAATATAAACTATACAAATGTCTGCTGGGTGGATTGTAAATTTTGTGCATTTTATCGTGATTCTAAAGCAGAAGATGCCTATATCCTCACTTTCGAAGAGATTGGGGCCAAGATAGACGAATTACTTGCTATTGGTGGAACTCAAATTTTATTTCAAGGGGGAGTTCATCCTAAGCTTAAAATCGGATGGTATGAAGAGTTGGTTGAGTGGATCAGTAAAAATTATCCTACGATTACCATTCATGGTTTTTCTGCGATTGAGATAGATTATATTGCAAAAATTTCTAAGATAACCTACAAGGAAGTTTTGGAACGTCTTGGAGCAAAAGGGTTGTTTTCTATTCCTGGAGCGGGTGCTGAGATACTCAGCGATAGAGTCAGAGATATTATCGCGCCTAAAAAGTTAGATTCCGCGCGGTGGATTGATATCCATAGAACCGCTCATAATGTTGGTATAAGGTCAACTGCGACGATGATGTTTGGAACGGTTGAAACCGATGAAGAGATCATTGAGCATTGGGAAATGATAAGAAATCTTCAAGATGAGACAGGTGGTTTTAGAGCTTATATTATGTGGAGTTATCAATCTGATAATACGCAATTAAAAAAAGATTTTCCAAAGTTAAAAAAACAATCATCAAATAGGTATTTGAGACTTTTAGCTGTGAGTAGATTGTATCTTGATAATTTTGAAAATATACAAAGTTCTTGGGTGACTCAAGGCAGTTATATAGGTCAATTAGCTCTTAGTTTTGGAGCAAATGACTTGGGAAGCACAATGATGGAAGAAAATGTAGTTGCAGCGGCAGGAACAGCAAACGAGATGAATCAAGCGCAGATGATTCAGCTTATTCGAGACATCGATGAAACTCCGGCTAAGAGAAACACAGCGTACGAGATATTAGAAACATTTTAATGAAGTGGTTTATTTTTATAGTTATATTTTTTCAAGGAGTTTTGGTGAGTGGAATTGTAGATAAAGTTAATATTAATGGGGTAGATATCCCGATAGTTTATGAAGAGTACAGAGGATTGCCTATCGTTTCATTTCAGCTTATTGTGAAAAATGCAGGCAGTAATGAAGATAAAAACAATGCTGGAATTGCTAGATTTGCCTCAAATATGTTAAGCGAAGGTAGTCTGAAAAAAGGTTCTATAAAATTTGCTGAAGAGTTAGAAAGTAGAGCTATACATTTGAGCGCACATGCTGGTGGGGAAACATTGGTGTTTGAAATATCATCTTTGAGAGAACAATTTGATTTTGGTGTTAGTATGTTAAAAGAGTTGCTTAATGATCCAAACTTTTCACAAGATAGTTTTCTTAAGATAAAGCAACTTACCCTTGGAGAATTATCTTCTAAAAAAAGTGATTTTGATTATATTGCCAATTTAAATTTAAAAAAATTGATTTTTGATGGAACTCCTATTGGTGTGCCATCTATGGGGGATGAGCAGAGTATAGAAAAATTAAAAATAGAAGATTTAAAAGAATTTTATAAAAATTATTTTGATTTATCAAATATGCTTATCGTCGTTGGTGGAGATATAAGTATTGACGAGGTTAAAAGATCTTTAAAAACACTTTTAGAAGGTATTCCGGTTGGAAGCGCTAGAGTGTTAAAATCTTATGTTGCAAATGGCGATAAAAAAGAAAATATTTTAGTCAAAGAAACAGAACAAGCGTATATCTATTTTGGAGCTCCTTATAATTTGTCTAGCGGGGACGCAGATATTTATAAGTCCAAGGTAGCTGGATTTATCTTAGGTGAGAGTGGTTTTGGAAGTCGTTTGATGGATGAGATACGAGTGAAACGTGGTCTTGCATACTCGGCGTATTCAAGAAATCACATTAATCGCTCAAATTCTTACTTTTCTGGACATTTGCAAACTAAAAACGAAAATTTGAAAGAATCGGTAAAGCTGGTAAAATCTGAGATAAAACGTTTTGTAGCTGATGGAGCAACGCAAGATGAACTCGCTCAGGCAAAGAAATTTTTACTTGGAAGCGAGCCACTTCGCAACGAGACACTGTCCCAGAGATTGCATCGTGCATTTTTTGAGTATTATACTGGAGTAGGTCTTGGATATTCAAAACTAGAATTAGAGAAGATAGAAAACTTAACTCTTAAAGACTTAAATGAATTTATAAAAAAACATGATGAAATCAATAACCTTAGTTTCTCAGTGGTAACAAACCAGAGTGAACAAAAGTAACATACCAACACAAGACAGTGAAAAACTAAAAAAACTAGGGGTGAGTAGCGCGCTGGATTTGGCGCTTCTCATTCCAAAATCTTATGAAAATAGATACATCAATAAAACTCCGATAATCAATCAAAAGAATACCATACATGTAAAAGTTTTAAGAGTAAATTGGGGACCAAGAGTGCTTAGTCTGCGTTTATTTTGTGACACTTGGGATGAAGAGATTAGCGGTGTTATCTTTTCAGCACAAGCGTATCATAGAAGTCTTTTTAGAGTTGGGGAGAGTCTACATGTAAACGGTAAAATCCAGTGGCAGCAGGGACAACTAAGTATAATTCAACCCGTAAGTGTTGCTGCGATAGATAAAATCGTGACTAATTATAAACTTCCATTACAAAATAGAACGGTTACCTCTTTGGTCAATAAATATCTTAGTATTGATGCCTTGAGTTCTGAAGGTTTGGACGGGGAAGAGATAGATACGCTAATGGCCCTACATCATCCGACGCCAGAGTATGTGATAGAATTTGAAAAAAATGGATTAAGTCCAAAATCCATACATACAGTTAAGCTTCTAGAAGTGTATAACTATTTAAAATCGTTAAGTAAAAAAAAGACAATTTTTAAGGCTAAAAACAGACTAAATTCCGATGAGAGTATGTTTGTAAATTCCTTGCCATTTACATTAACGAATGACCAAAAAAATGCTATCTCTGATATAAAAAGTGATTTTATGTCAGGTGAATCTGCTAGAAGAATTGTTATGGGAGATGTGGGGTGTGGCAAAACCATGGTTATACTTGCAAGTGTGATGATGGCCTACCCTAAGCGTTCAGTTTTGATGGCGCCTACGACGATTTTGGCTAAGCAATTAATGGAAGAAGCAAAGAAGTTTTTACCTCCACATGTAAAGACTTTTTTACTCACGGGGAGTACTTCTAAAAAAGAAGATTTAAGTCAAGCTGATTTTATTATTGGTACTCATGCGCTTCTTCATAGAGATTTACCTGATTTTGATTTGATTATGATTGATGAGCAACACCGTTTTGGCACAAAGCAGAGAGAATTAATCAAGCAGCTTTGTATAAAAGGGAATCAACATCCGCATTTTTTACAATTTTCTGCTACACCAATTCCTAGAACGATGAGTATGATTCAGTCTTCTCTTGTCGATTTTTCTTTTATAAAAGAGATTCCATTTGAGAAAAACATCAGTACAAAAATTATAGGTAAGCGTGATTTTAAAGGGTTGAGCGCGCACATTAAAAAAGAGACGAGTGAAGGGAGGCAGGTGATTGTCATCTATCCTTTAGTGCAAATGAGTGATACCATAGAATATCAATCCATAGAAGAAGCAAGAGGCTATTGGGAAAAAAATTATGAAGACGTGTTTGTGACTTTTGGTGCTGATAAAAACAAAGAAGAAGTGCTGGAAAATTTTAGAGAGTCTGGAAAAATACTCATCGCAACAACTTTAGTAGAAGTCGGAATTTCCCTCCCGAAACTCTCCACCATAGTGATCGTTGGGGCTGAACGTTTAGGACTTGCAACACTTCATCAGCTTAGAGGGCGAGTCAGCCGAACAGGTCTGCAAGGGTATTGTTTTTTATATACAAATTTAAATGAATCACAAAGGCTCAGTGAATTTTCTAAAACAAATAGTGGCTTTGATATAGCAGAACTTGATTTGAGATATCGGCAAGGCGGAGATGTTTTAAAAGGGTTATCTCAGAGTGGAAAAAGTTTCGAATGGTTTGATTTTGGAGCTGATGAGCTAATATTGATTGAAGCTAAAAAAAGATTAATGGAAAGATGAGAAGAGAAATATAAGAGAGCCTAGAGGCTCTCTTGTCGGCTAGTAAAGACCGTATTTATTGACAGCTTTTTTATAGATAACACGCAGTTTATCGTCCATATCCATAAAAACAAGGAATTGCATTGGGCTTTCCTTTAATTCTATTAATGCTTCTTCAATTTCGACAGGCTTGTAGCTATCTAGTCTCATAGGAACAATTTCCTCTACATCATCTTCAACCGCTGGAATATGTTGCTCGACTATTTCCTCTTTTTTCTTGTGGTTAGTTATCTTGTCATGATGACGTCTAAGAACTTTTTTAGCACGTTCAATCGCTAAATCAATTGCAGCATATAAATCTTTATCTTTTTGCTTAATTACTACAGTGTTCATATGTGCTAAATTAATGGTAAATTCAACACTAAACCCTTTTTTACCACTTTTTTCATCAGCTGATAACACGCATCTAGTTGAGATGATATCTAAATTGTATTTCGTTAACGAGTCCTTTGCAGTTTCTACATAAGACTTTAGAGCGTCAGTTAATTCTAACTGTTTTCCTGTGATACTTAAATTCATCTTGTCTCCCTTTTTATCCCTACATGTAGGGTAGATATACAAAAAGTATAACAAAAGAAAGCTTAAAAAAAGAGGCTACATCTAAGGAGTTTTACGGTTTTTGGATTGTACGTCTGTGAAGGCGGATTTGTTCTGGAATTATTCCTTCTTTTGTTGTGACAATAGCGTCTATGATGACTGTACGGTTTGAATCTGAAGTATTGATATCATTCGCTAGTATGTTGGCACAACCATTTACTCCTGTACTATCGTCAGGAAGACCCTTTCCAATATAACTAATAGTTACATTTATTTCGTGAGTATAGTTATCAGCATCCGGATAAACCATATTTATCTTGTTTAAGCAGTTTGTTTCATTGTAATCTGTCCCACTCATCGCAAGCATGGCAAACTCTGTGCCACTTCTTAAAAGTAATTCTGCTTCATTTTTCAAGTAAATATCTGTCGTTTGTTTTACTGATTGTGTTGAGAGTGATATGCTCAGTGCAGATATAGTCGCAATGAGCACTAAAAAGATAATAGCAGTTAAAAGTGAAAATCCCTTACGCATTAGAACACCACCCTTTCTTTGCAAAATGCAAAATTATAGTCACCACTTTGATTGGCATCATTGATGCAAAGTTTGATACGAATAGTCTCACCAATTTGTGTAAACCTAAAGGTGCTTGCATGCTCTATTAAAACGGCACTACTTGTATTTTCATCAATATATTTCTCACCATACCAAGGCTGATAATTGTATTTTAATGTCAGGTTAAAGTCATTAGCACTACCCTCAGGAACAATGGCATAGGCACTCCATGCTAAGTCATATTGCTCATAGATAGTACCTGGTGTATCGTTAACGTCAACAAATTCTAAAATATCTCTTCTACCCATAGGAATTTGCACTTTATGTGTATAGTTTCCCTCACTTCCATCCCAGCCATATTGACTTAGATCAAAAGAGGCTTGGCCTTTAAAAATGATAGCGGGTTTGTCAGAAGAAGCTGAAGCATTTAAATCAACTTGTCCATAACTTAATGCATTTATAATGACACTTGTTGTATTTAACTCACTTCCACTAGTTTTGATCCAACCAAAAACTTCAGTATCAGTACCTAGGCTCTTATTTGTTTCATTTGATTCAATATCTACAAATCCACTCCATCCAGGATTTTTTATTCCTCTAAAGCTTTCATTATCTTTGCCAATCCACTCTAAAGTATCATAATCTTTATCTGCACTAGATAAAAAAGTATAAACTGGAAATATACTTCCAGTGCTGTCTCTTGCTATCACACTTGGTTTGATACGATAGGTTAATCTCTTTGCAATTTGATCTAACACTAATTCTGTTTGAGATTGAAGAGTATTTATCGCTCTTGTTTTTATGTAGTTTTCATATAAATTTGCAATGATATCAGCCCCTATGGAAGAGACTATGCCAAGGATTACTATCACCATGACGAGTTCTAACAGGGTAAAGGCTTTTTTAAACATTAGTTGTACACCCTTCTTAAAAGTTGGCCTTGGCCAATGTTGGTGGTATATGCACGAAATTTAAATGTGCTTAAACCAGCTCCTTTTAGTGTTAATTCTACCATTTTTATGTTTGTCGTAGTGCCTAATGTGGCTGTGTTAAAAACAAATGTCTTGCCGGGAATAAATGCATCACTGACATAGCCTACATTTGTTGTCATATTAAAATCAAATCTATAATCCAAATTTGTTATTTCGCTGCTATCTACTACTGTTTTATTAGTATCTTTAAAGTCATCTATGTCATCTGTGTCATTTCCGTCGAATAGATTTCCGAGGTGTGCTACTGAAGTTGCTGGCGTGATCGCATTAAAAAACTTCCTTCTTTTATCCCCCTTAACATGTCCAATTCTTCGTGTACTATTTTCATCTGGGTATCTTTTAAAATTAGTACTATTGGTATCAAGTACAGCGGATACAAATTTACTATTAGTAGAATTTTCATCCCACCTATACGTCAAAATATCTCCTATTTGAGTACGAGCTGCGAGGATGGCTTCTTGTTGCATTGCAAATTCATTGTTTGATTGAGTTCTTGTGAGCATCAAAGGCAAAGACATCATAGCAATGCCCATAACAACAATCGCAATCACAAGTTCTATCATAGAGGAGGCTTTTTTCATTACCAATCTATCCTCTTGTTTTGTATCGTAGAGACATTTCGATCAACAGTTTTTCCTAAATCACCTTGTCCTGCCCAAGTTGTTCCGACACCAGAAAACTCTACTAAAAAGTCCGTTGGATTATATTTCAGCCAAGAGGAAGAATTAAAATTAATTTTATCTTTATACGGAGCAGGATGCTTTAAATCCATACTTTTAAGTGAAGTATTTGTGATAATAGTATCATAGGTAGGAGAAGGATCATATTGTCCAAAGCCATTGTCTGCATGTAACATATTATTATACCAATTAATACTATCTACACTCTCTTTCCCATTGATGTTAAAATCTGTTTTATTACAATCTTTGCAATACACTTCATAATAGATAATTGCATTACCAACGTCACCTTTAAATCTATAATCAGGAGCATGTACACGACCATAATAGAATGTTGTATTTTGCGCTCCTGTATTTGACCACCCATTTATGTCTTTTGAGAGTCCGGATGAAGATGTATAAGTCGATTTTGCCGTTAAATTCACATCGCCTCCTGGTACTTTAAAAGGCTCATGCGCTTTGCTTGCATTTCTTTTAAAATTAAATTTTATATTCTTAGAGGAGTTTTTATCGTTCTCTATGGCGATTGTTCCGTCTACAAAACCGATATATGAAGTCGTATGGATATCGTCTTTGACCGATACCCGTCCATCAGGCGCCGATACAGACAAGTTTACATCGACGGGATTTTCCCATGAGTCTGAAGAAAAATTTAGAGTCGTCTTGTTTAAAAAATTTTGAGCCGTTATGGTCACGCTCACATACGCCGACATACTTAAATCAGTCGATACATATGTAAAATTTGAATCATTATAATCGTGTAGCTCGACATGCTCTAACGTAAAATGATCCGGTATAAAGGTAGCGTTTATATCACCGCAGACATATGCGCCCGTAGGCGAACAATTGGCCGTATCATTGGTATCTATATCTATATCTATTTGCGCCCAAGTTTTATCTGTTAAGTTAATATCAACTTTTCCTACGTCATTAAAATTTATACCGACATCATTAGAAGATTGACCGTTGATTATATTAAAGGGCGTTGCAGAAAAATTAAGAGTGCCATTCATATCAGTGCCGATTGTTCCGTCATAGTCATTTGAGTATAGAGTTTGATTTAAATCAAATACAGAGGCATTCACATCGGATACGTTATAATCTATACTGGCCACTTTGTTTACGTCTACGGCTATTAATGTGAAATTATAATCTTTAGCCGAGGTCAATAGATCCTTATCTTCTCCTGTAGTGAGTATAAATCTATCCGGTCTTACGGCAAATCTATCACGAGAGCAGACATAAAGCACATTGTCCCAACTATCTGTGTATCTGACTTTAAAGGACGCGTCTTGGATTGCTTTTGGAAAAGTGAAACCTATGTCTCTTACTTGTGCTTGATTGTTAAAAGGGACATCTTGCCAATCGGTGATAGGAACTTCGTCGTCACATATTAACTGCTTACATATGTCATCCGCACAATTAGTATATTTAGGAGTTTTTATTATAGATATGTTTAAATCGCCGGTATAAGCCTTCAATGTGGTTTTGTCAAGATCTAGGGCTAGCACATCTACTTTAAAAGACCTGTTTACGACTTGGGTATACAAAGCATTGCCAGGAAGCTTGTTGTTTAGAGGATCAATTGTGCCTGTGAACCCTGAATGTACGACGTTAAATATATCTACTGGAGCATAAGCGGAGAATTCATTGTTGAAGTCAGAACATTTACGCAGAGGAACGCCACTGAAACTAAGATTTAGAAAATCATTTCTATAACTTACTAAATATCTATTTTCGCTAACATTCTCATCGCTTATCTTGGCTTGATATTTGATATTTGTATAATCGCCTAGCGCAACTGAACCGCCTTGCGTTGCGGTAGCTCCGATGCCCAAGAAATAGGTAGAAGTATTTGTGTCTGTAGAAAATTCGGCAGTATCGTCGCCTATTGCATCCGTTAAGTTTGCATCCGGATAAGTTGTTCCTGGAATTGGAGCTATATTTGTACTACCCGGAACATAGGTAAGCCCGTCGTAAGGAGAAAATATTTTTTGCACAGACACACCTTTTGCAGCTTCGTATTGTTTATTTGTGATGGTAACTTCTGCGCTGATTTGAGCGCCTCTCGGCGGCTGATTGGTATTGCTTATCTTTTGTCCGTTAAAGGTCAACTCCTCATCATAACAGATGTCAGGTTGGTACAATTCGGTAGAAAAGACGAAAAGTCCTGGGAAATACTCGTCGCCGGTACTGATTAGATCCACGGTCGTCGATGTCTGTGAGTTGCCCATGATGGCCGGGTTGCCCTTAGTTCCAACACTAAAAGTTCTAATATCGGAACCTATCGTATTTGCGCAAGCAGGATTTCTATTTGTAACGTTTTTCCCAAAAATGTCCTCTGCTGACCTAAATATATTGTCTCCTAAAGATATCGGGTTTCCGTTTTTATCCGCTATTGAGACGCTGTCCGTCAAGGATATATCTCCCTCGGCGGCAAAAACTACAAATTTAGAATCGACAGGACCGTACCTAGGCGTTAAAAATCCGCCGAGAGTAGTCGAAAAAGTATTATTATAGACCCTTTGATAACCGTCATATACGGAGATATTTCTAAGTTTTGCCGAAAGATCTTTGTAAGCTATCACTAAAGACCAGGCCCCATACCCATTGCTAGCTACAGGTGCGTATACATCGGCTACCCAAAGTGGTTCATTATATCCTGTTAAATTTATGGTGGCAGGATTGATACTGTCTATACTTGTCTTGATTAGTGCTGTGACATCCGCACTTCCCTGATATTCACTGCTATTCCAGTTAAATTTTGTGTTTAAAGTCGTAATAGTTTGATAACTGCTTGCCCCAAACGGTTTTATCTTTACCGTCTTTGCGTTTGTGAGATCACTGCCTCCGTTAGTTCTGCCTTGCCAGTAGAGTAAAGCATATAAAATATTGGAACTTGTAACTTCCGGCGGAAGAACAAGATCGGCAGAGGTAGAGTTGTAGGTGTTAGGATCGCTGTCTATATCTGCATAGATTGTAGTTAAATCATTATTATTTGTAGTAAGCGGAGCACATGTTCCTCCGGTATCTAATTTTACAGAGTTACCGATGATCTGCATATTACCTACTATACTGTCTTGGTGATAGAGAGTAAAGTCTCTTAGGTTTGGATTTGAGAAATCAAAATGGACTTTAGTAGAATTGTCCGGGTCGTCGTATATATCAATATTGTCGATATCTATAGTTGTGCTGGAATCCCTAGTAGCTGGATTAATCGCAAGAGTCAAGTTTCCGTTGCCATCAAGTGTTACAAAGATTGTCGGAAAGTCATATGTCGTCACGTCTTCATACACTTGAGTATACTGTGTTCCGTTTGCCGTTATTATTAGATCATCCCTCCTCCATCCGCCTGCAGTAGTGGCTTGAAGGTTTATCGCGACACTTTTATTAGCGTCTTCAGGACCGAAACTGTATGTCTTCGTGGCACTGTACGTTCCTTCTATATGTAGCTGTTGACTGACCACGGAAACGCCTGTGCCACCACTCCATCCGTTGAGAGTGCCGTCGGTAAAATCATCACTGCCTATTGTCGCTGAAAATAGGTTGGAATCAAAAAATATAATCAATAAAATAAAAAATATAAATTTAGAACTTTTTTTCATTTTTAATCCCTTGAATAGCTGCTGAATATAAACATTCTATTATTCTTTTTTTAAATTTTTACTTAAAAAAGAACATACGAGGCTACTTTCTTGCTATTCTTGTATTTATTTTGACATATAGTGTAGCAAAATGTAAATAACAAATCGGCATTTTTTTTAAAAATTATAATTTTATCTTTTAATAACAAAAAAATAGATACAATATTTTTTTTAATAACTACTTACCAAGGATTGTATATATGAAAATGATAAAAATTACATCAATTATTTTGGCATTATTTTTATTTAATGGATGTGCCCAAAAAAATGTTAAAGAAGTTTACAATAAACCAGCCATGTATTGGTATGGTGGGATAGTTAAGAAGATAAAAGAGGCTAATTTGGAAGAGGCTGACAATCTTTATACTTCACTTTCAAGCGAACATGTAGCATCACCACTGTTACCGGAAGCTATGATGATGTTAGCTCAAGCGCACATGCAAGAAGAAGAGTATTTGCTTGCCAATTTTTACTTGGATGAATATATAAAGAGATTTGGAACGCAAAAGAAAAGCGAGTATGCAAGGTATATGAAGATAAAAGCAAACTTTGAATCTTTCCCTAATCCTAATCGAAATCAGCAATTGCTTTTAGACACGATTGTTCAAACTAAAGAGTTTGTTGTTCAATATCCGAAGTCGGAATATAGACCTTTGGTAGAGACAATGCTTGTTAAACTTGAGCTTGGAGAGTACTTTTTAACAAAAAATATAGCTGATTTATACACGAGAATAGACAAGCCAAAAGCTGCAAAGATATACCAAGATCAATTTAACAATTCAATCGTTAAAAATGCAAAGATGATCAAGCCAAATATTCCTTGGTACCGTTCTTGGTTTGAAGAATAAGGGAGACACAAATATGAAATTAAGCGATTACGACTCATTTCCATCTGATTTACCGATTATTATTGAGGATGAATTATTTTTATATCCTTTTATGATTTCACCGATTTTTCTAGATGATGAAGAAAATATAAAAGCGGCAAACTTAGCACTTGAAAATAATTCTTTGATTATGATTTGTTCTGCAAAGGCAGGAAAAGAAGGATCTAGAGATTTTGATAGTATCTATGACTCTGGTGTTATAGGGTCTGTTATGAGAAAAGTATCTTTACCTGATGGACGCATAAAAATACTTTTTCAGGGTATGTCAAAAGGAAAAATTTTAGCTCAAAAGAGCACAAATCCTCTTATTGCCACGGTTGAAATTTTGGAGGCAGTTTTTAATATATCTGCTAAAAGTGATGCTATTGTATCGGTGCTAAAAGAGAAGGTTAACGCTTTAGCAATCGTCAGTAATTATTTTCCACCTGATTTACTAAAAACTATTGAAGACAACAATGACATCAATAGAGTGTGTGATTTGGTGTCGAGTGCCATTAGATTAAAAAAAGAGCAGGCATATACGCTTTTTGTTGAAGTCAATGGTGAAGCGAGAGTGTTAATGCTGATTGAGTTTTTGATTGAAGCTATTGAAGCAAATAGATTGCAAAAAGAGATTAAGTCGAAAGTTCACTCGAGGATAGAAAAAGTAAATAAAGAGTACTTTTTAAAAGAGCAAGTAAAGCAGATTCAACAAGAATTGGGTACTGATAATCAACGAGAAGAAGAGATACAAGAGTATAGAAAAAAACTCGAAGCCAAAAAAGACGGCATGAGCGAAGATGCTTATAAAGAGATAAAAAAACAAATCGATAAACTCTCTCGAATGCATCCTGATTCTAGCGATGCAAATATGATTCAAAGTTATCTTGACTGGGTCATTGAAATTCCTTTTGGAAAACTTGCAAAGAAAAGTCTTGATATATTGGAAGTTAGAGCGCAATTAGATAGAGATCATTATGCATTAGAGAAACCCAAAGATAGGATAGAAGAGTATTTCGCTGTGCGTGAACTTTTAGCGAAACGTGGTATAAAAGACACCTCTGGACGTGGAGCAATACTCTGTTTTGCGGGACCTCCAGGTATTGGTAAAACTTCTTTAGCAAACTCAATTGCAACGGCTCTAAAAAGAGAGTTGATACGAATAGCGCTTGGTGGACTCGAAGATGTCAATGAACTCAGAGGACACAGAAGAACCTACATCGGTGCAATGCCTGGACGTGTTGTGCAAGGGTTGATTGAAGCTGAGCAGATGAATCCTGTGGTAGTTTTAGATGAGATTGATAAAATTGCAAAGAGTATGAGGGGCGATCCAACTGCAGTACTTTTGGAAGTTTTGGATCCAGAACAAAATAATAAATTTAGAGATTATTATCTAAATTTCAATATAGATTTAAGTAAAACAATATTTATTGCAACCGCAAACAATGTTGGCGCCATTCCTGCCCCACTTCGTGATAGAATGGAATTTATATTTTTAAGCTCTTATACGCCTCAAGAAAAGTATGAGATACTGAAAAAATATCTTATTCCTCAAGAATTAAAAAAGCATGGATTAAAATCAACAGAGATTACCTTTACAAAAGGTGCAATGGAAACGATGATTGCAAATTATGTGAGAGAATCAGGTGTGAGAAACTTAAGAAGAAGAGTTTCTGAGATATTCAGAAAAGTAGCAAAACAGATTTTAATGAACCCAACAACTGCAAAGATATCCATCACTCAAAAAAACCTTGGGGATTATCTTGAGAAGAAAGTCTTTGAAATTGAAATAAGAGATAGAGACGATGTTATAGGGCAAGTCAATGGACTTGCTTGGACAAGCGTCGGTGGAGATGTCTTAAAAATAGAGGCGATAAAGATAAGAGGCAAAGGAGTGATGCAGATCACTGGTTCTTTGGGTGATGTCATGAAAGAATCTGCGAAAATTGCTCTGAGTGTCGTAAAAGTACTGATAGATGAGAATAAATTAGCTATCAATCAATCACTCATTCCAATGAGTGAAAAAGAGATTGAAGATAAGGTGGCAAAGCTTTCAAGTAGTGAAATTTACAGAAGGTATGATTTGCATCTACATGTACCCGAAGGCGCGACACCAAAAGATGGCCCAAGTGCCGGTATAAGTATGGCTACTGCAATTGCTTCTATCCTTTCAGGCAAGAAAGTAAAAAGTTATGTGGCGATGACCGGAGAGTTGACTCTGACTGGAAAAGTATTGCCAATTGGTGGATTAAAAGAAAAATTAATTGCGGCTTTTAAAGCTAAGATAACCACAGCATTAATTCCTAAGAAAAATTTCGATAGAGATTTAGATGATATACCAGAGGAAGTTAAGTCAAATATGACACTTTTGCCAGTGACTAGAATTGAAGAAGTTTTAGAGTACGTTTTAGTAGAGAGTGTAAAATGAACTGTGTAAACCCACCTACTATTTCTAAATCAGTTAGTGTATTTTGACATAATTTCGCTGAAAAAGATACTAAGTTGAGGGTAAATTTCATACCAATTTCTAATGCTGGT
>Ga0314774_1000454_pt1 | contig 33334 bp, 25 predicted proteins | sample MetaGCBIA2018_FD_204515 | JGI IMG/M metagenome (GOLD analysis project Ga0314774, IMG submission 204515) | Cryopeg brine microbial communities from Beaufort Sea near Barrow, Alaska, United States - CBIA 2018 | ecosystem: Environmental > Aquatic > Marine > Coastal | place: USA: Alaska | collected... | reverse complement strand
TAAACAAACAGTTTGATGCGGGGTGGAGCAGTCTGGTAGCTCGTCGGGCTCATAACCCGAAGGTCGTAGGTTCGAATCCTGCTCCCGCTACCATATAATAGAAAGGCAGATCAGTATCTTACTGGTCTGCCTTTTTTGTGTTTGGGGTGGCAGAAAAGCTTTGTGACGGCTATGTGACACATATGTGCCAAGCACTTTGACGCTGACATTTGGTCGACGCCAAGATACGACCGTAAGTCATTTATTGGCACGCGTCATATGTGTAGCAAGTCAGCACCCGAAATTCCTTCTGCGTTCTTATCCCAGCCTGCGTTTGTATCAGTCGATAGCCCTAGAATTTACTCGTCCTGCTGGAACTCCAGAAGTTCGCCGACTTCGCATTGAAAAAGTTTGCAGAGTTTGTCGATCGCATCTAGGTCAATCCGCTGTGCAGTTTCTCTATAAAGCAGGGTGACCGTATTTCGGTTCAGCCCCGTCTGTTTCGCCACGTCCACGATCTTCATTTTGTGCTCGCCCATAAGTCGAGCTAAGTGACAACGAACCATCAAAAGCTATCCTTAATTTAAAAATGCCATCCTAAATGACAAAAAACGCTTGCAAATGTAATTCTGTTGTCTAAAATGTCTTTTAGGATGGCATTCTGATACGGAGAATGTCTTTTATTGATTTAGCGTAGCGCAATAGAAGGAAAACTTCGATGGAAAATTCCTACACCTATCTGACAACAGAAGAGCTGGCGGGTCGCATCAAATATGACTCTCGAACAATTCGACAATGCCTAAAAGACAGCGTGCTGTTAGAGGGGCGTCATTACATCAAGCCTTTTGGCCGGCGGAAAATTCTCTTTATATGGGAAGAGGTGGAGAAAGAGATGCTGGTTGGCGCCCAGACTAAAGACAAACTGTCCATTCCGATGGCAAGTGGAGTGACTTGTTATGGGTAAAGTAAGGGCTCGTAAAGAGACCGGCAAACTATATCTGGACTTTATGTGCCAGGGCCACCGATGCCGCGAGCAAACGGCTTTACTAGACACTCCGGCAAACCGTAAGCGTGTCGAAGCATTACTCCATACAGTCGAAGCAAAAATTTTGCTTGGCACTTTTAACTACGCTGAACAGTTTCCGGATAGTCGAAATCTCAACAAATTGAAAAGCGACGGTTCGGGAAGAACCGGTGGGGTAGTGGATCCTACGGCCAGTGCAGCTCAGACCCAATACTTCGCAGATTTTGCAGACCAATGGTTCCAAGAGTCCAAAATTCAGTGGCGTTCATCCCACACACGAAATGTGGTGTCTATTTTGGACAGTTCCTTAAAGCCCGCTTTCAAAAACGCTCGAATAGCGGAAATCACTAAAACAGACATTCTTGCCGCACGCACAAAAATGGCCAAACGCAAGGGAAGGGGAGCCAGTGGGCTCATGGCACCTAAAACCATCAACAGTCATTTGACCATTCTTCGAATGATAATGACCGAAGCGTCAGAGCGCTTCGAGTTTGATAATCCGTACCGGAATATCAAACCCCTCAAGCTGCAAAAGGTTCACATCGAACCCTTCTCATTGGTGGAGGTGGAACGAATCTGTAAATACGTGCGTGAGGACTACCGCAATTACTATCAGCTGCGCTTTTACACCGGCATGCGAACCGGCGAGATTGATGGTTTGAGATGGGCGAACGTGGATTTTGAGAAACAAGAGATCCTGGTGCGGGAGACGTTGATCCACGGTAAGACTGAATACACCAAAACGGATGGTTCTCAGCGGGAGATTCCCATGTTTGGTCCAGTTTATGAAGCATTGAAGGCCCAACATGCTGGAACAGGTAAGTTAAGCAAATTTGTGTTCTGCAATCGAGAAGGGCAGCCGCTAGACCACAACAACGTGACCAAGCGGGTGTGGTATCCATTGTTGGAGGCGCTGAAGTTGACAAAAAGACGCCCCTACCAGACGCGCCACACCGCAGCAACGCTGCTATTGGCGTCTGGTGAAAACCCAGAGTGGGTGGCTAGGGTGTTGGGCCATTCATCAACAGAGATGCTTTTCAAAGTCTATTCCCGATTCATCCCGAACTTGACCCGAATGGACGGCTCAGCTTTCGAGCGCCTGCTTGGTTCCCGTGTAGATAGCCGTAAGGAGAATGAGTATGAAATTGCGTAACCTGAACCAGCAAGGTGCTCAAGTAGTGAGTGGCACCTATCGGATTACCGGCAGAGTTGCTCAGTTTTATGAGGACGGCATTGCCGCAATTAAACTCCGGCTCAGCGCTAGTGACGGCGACCTTATTGCCTATGCGCCAACTGAGGGTTTTGACATGCCACAAAACATTGAATATCTCGAACTGGTGCATGTTCGGGGAACTCGCGTGGCTGTTAACGATGCGCATATTATCCTGGTTACGAAGCTTCGCAGATCAAATCGCACGGAAGTAGATGAGTTAGCTTGCCTCCATTCACTGCCGAAAGTACTTTGCCCGGCGTCGTCCTCATTCGATTTACTCATCAAAGCAGTGCGTTCGCTAGAATCGCCGCATTTAAAGCAGTTTTTGAAGCGGGTTCTCGAGCGTCGTGATCGCATGGAAACGTTTCTGAAGGCACCGGCGAGTAAGAATTACCATCATGCATACCCTGGCGGTTTGCTGGTTCATTCCCTAGACGTAGCCAAAACGGTGGTTGGGATGATTCGGCTATCAGAGCCTCAGATGCCGAGGCTGCTCCAGGAGACGGCGTTTGTAGCTGGACTGCTCCATGACATCGGTAAAACCTATACATTCGATGCACAGGGGCGGTATACAGCGACATCTAAACTGTGCGGCCATGACTCATTCACGCTGGAAGCCTGTGCCTATGGCCTGGCGTATTTAGATCGTCACGAGCCGGAACTTGCCATTACCCTCCGTCACATCTGGACTTGTGCATCCCCAGGTGCGCGCTACGGGTCACCGGCGGCCATGACGCTAGCTCGCTATGTAAGGGATGCAGACGGCCAGAGTGCAATGGCCAATAATCAACGAAACGCCTTTAACAGCCGCCGAGCCTCGGGCTTTGGCCGTCTCGGAAATAATGTCTATTGGCTGCCTGGTGCGACTCAAGGGGGAGGAAGAGGGCATCGAGCGGAGTGAAAGCTGGCTGAAAGCAACGACGGGATCGTTGCTTTCAGCTGATTTTAATTTTGTGCTGGCCTCAGCCGTAGCAAGATAATCCGAACTTCATCACCCGAAACACTTGATTTAATGTTCTGCCGCGATTGCTCGATAATCTACCGTTGTTAATCATATGAGAGAGCATTAATTAACATCTGCATGCATTTAATCAAAAAAATCCTCTTTATTAGCATTTTAACCATTTTTGGCTGCTATCTCTTGACAAAAAAATAGGTCGAGACCAGTGTATCTATCGCGCACATATATACGGAAACGCTGGCGAATCTGTCAGTTCAAAAGATGAATGCGCGACTAGTTCAACACGAAAAGCGCAACCTACCTGTTCGTTACCCAAAGAAATTCGCTCGGATTAGCGGCTAGACGCTGTTGTTGAATTGGACTGAGTGAAATTGCGTGCCCAACAACCAAATTCGAGCCGTTAAAAATTGAAAAATGATAGAACAGGAAATTTAAATGGAATTTCTTAATCTCCTCGAACATTTACTTCCGGATTTCTCAGCATTAGCGAAAAGCTCACCTCAAGGCCTAGCTACGCTTTTCTGGGTTTTTATGGTGGCTGTGTTTGTCGTTTCGTTTATTGCAGTCAACCGGCATTTTATAAGGTTCAAGCGCCGGCTTAGCGCTCTGAAAAGCCTTATTGACGGTCAAGATAAGAAGGCCCTCGCCGCTAATCGACGTGAAGTGTTGCAGAAAGCAGAACAGCTTGAAAATAGTGATGTAGGCAAAGTTTGGAGGGAGTTCGATGAGAGTCTTGTTATCTCTGGTGATCAGAGTGCCTTGTACAACACGCTCGATGCTGATCACTTCTTTAATGCGCGAACGCTAGCGACTGGTCTAACGGGCAGTCGTCTTCTTGCAGCGACCCCCAGTTTTCTTGTGGCAATTGGTGTATTGGGTACTTTTGTCGGGCTTACAGTTGGTCTTGATAGTCTGAATTTAAATTCTCGGTCGGATATCTCTCACCTACGTGATGGAATTGACAACCTCATCCAAGGCGCGGCTGTTGCTTTCATGACGTCTGTTTGGGGGGTTGGGCTAAGCTTGATTCTCAACATGGTTGAGAAGCTTGGAGAAAGCTCTGCACTGCGGCAGATCCGAATTGTTCAGCAGGAAATTGATTTTCTATATCCAAGAATTCCAGCAGAACAATCTTTAGTTCACATCGCCGACAGTACTCGAGAGAGTAAGGAAGCACTACAAGAACTGCACGAACGGATCGGTGATCGGCTGCAGGAAAGTATAAAAGGTGTTAGTGACTCCATGGAGGAGGCATTCACAACGGCGTTGAATCGCATCATGGCGCCGGCAATCGAGTCTTTGGTAAGTAATGCCAGCCAGCAGTCCACTCAGGTCTTAGAACGCTTGGTAGGTGATTTTGTCGAGGGTGTCAGCGGCGCGGCAAGAGACCAGGGCGCCATGCTTGAAAAAGCGGCGTCGGATGTCAATATGGCGGTGACGGGCATGAGCTCTCAGATGGGAGATTTGTTTGTCAAACTCAATGAACAACAGTCGCAACAAATTGAGAGCTCAAGGCAGCAAGCGGGTCAGTTTGATGAGCAAGTATTAAAAGTGGCCGAGTCCGCGGCGAGCAGTCAGAAAGCATTGGACGATAGATTCAGCAAGCTGATGGAGAGCTTGTCCGAACAAGCGGCAAAACAGTTGGAAGAAGCCGAACATCGAAACTTGAAAGCTTCTGAGAGTGCGATTCACCGCCATGCAGAAATGGAGCAGAGTTTCGCAGGGATGACCGAAGAAATGATGGGGCGCCTCAAGTCTCAAATTGCGGCAGCAGATGAAAGGGAAAACCTGCGGCAAGATAGATTCAGCGAGCAGAGTGAAAAGGCCGCTGAGCAGCAGCAGAGTCTACTGAATAATATCGCTGAATCTGTCAGAACCACGCAACAGCAAAGCATTGAGTTGGCTGGGCAGCATCGCGAGCTGCTCGATCAACTTGGCCGGGTTACGGAGTCCATCACGACCAGCAGCAAGCACATGGACAACAGCTCAAATCAACTTGGCGTGTACGGTTCGCAAGTGCGGCAAGCGACAGAACTTTTGGGCACCCGGATGACAGAGGTTTTGTCTGGCATTGAGTTTGCTGGTGAGCAAAACACGGCTATGACAGAACGTTTGAGCGAACAGTCACGATTACTTGAAAGCCTTCAGCGGACAATTCAAGAGAGTATTGAGCAATACGGTAACGCCGCCAAACTAACTAATGAAGGTTTCGGGGAGCTGAAAAACCATCAGCAGGAATGGCTCAGGTCCATCAAGTCTGAGTTTAGTGGCTTGTCTGAAAATATGGCTCATCAGGTTTCGGCGATTGAGAAACAGGCAGAGTCCTGGCTTTCCTCCTATTCGACCCAAGTCAATCAACAAATCGAAGATCGGATGGAGAAGTGGAACAGTAGCTCGAGAGCTTATGCGGACTCTATGCTCAGAATTGTTGAGAACATGAACAGCATTCTTGATGAACTGGAGACTCGTTAATGGCGATGCTACGCCCTCGTCAGCCGGTGTCAGTTGATGAAGAGAACCCATATTGGATGTCATTTTCTGACGTTATGGCTGGACTTCTGGTTATTTTTATTTTGGCGTCCGTCATTCTGATACTCCAACTTATGGAGTTACAGGAACAGGCGGAGCAGGAGCGTGAGCGGCTTCAGGAACAAGTCGTCGAAGTCGAGGAAGAAATTTCCATGCTTCGCAAAGCGGAAGAAGTGCGGCGCAACATTCTGACCGAGGCAGCTGAGATTCTGCAGAAGCGAGGAATTGAGGTTGAGGTCAGTGAAAATAGCACTGTGCTCAGAATTCCGAATCAGCTATTGGGTTTTGACACTGGCGCAGACAAAATTGGTCCCCAATATCAGGAAACGGCCTTTGAGATTGGTCAGGTTCTGCATGAATTGATATCTAAGGACGACCGTGCAGGTTATCTGGATACCGTTTTCGTGGAGGGGCATACCGATAGTCGCCCGTTTTATGGGAGGTTGTGTGGGTCTAAAGGTAATTGGTGTCTTTCAACATTCCGCGCTATTTCTTTGTGGCAGTTTTGGGAGCAGGCCTTACCCGAACAAAGTAGATTAGGTGAACTTGAGAATGGCGAGAATAAAACGCTTTTTTCTGTCAGTGGCTATGCGGAAACCAGGCCGGTTATTGAGAATCAAAAAACAGAATCGGACTTTAGTAAAAATAGGCGAATCGATATCAGGTTTACAATTCGCCGCCCAAGCAGTCAAGACTACGAAAACGTGCGGTCGAAAGTGGATTTGATGCAATGAAATTGCCTTTAATGCCCAATGTTTCGTCGGATTGGCCCGTTGGTGTGCTATCCGACTGGACTCAGCGGCAGACTAGGACTGATAAGCTGGCCCAGAAAGCTGGCGGCGGTAATGCGTTTGATGCAATGTGCGGTCGTTTGCGTCGATCCATTGACTGTGCAGATTTTACGGATATTTATGACGCACTGGATAAGCGTCTTGGAGCTCGAGCCCTGACGTGGCTGTGGGCGAACGAACGATCGATGATGAGGAAAAGTTGCCGCTGGTCTGTTTTAACCACGTTGGTGGAGCGACAAGAACCAAGGCTAACTCGCACAACTTTCCTTCAGCTTTGTAAACTCTACTTTCAGGAGTTCGATCGCTTAGATCAGGTAGATGAAGGGTTGTTTATCAGAATTGAGGCTGTTATTCGTTCCCAGTTACGAAAAATTCCTGAAACACAGCGCTTACTCTTATCGAAAGATCCGGTCCTAGCTCTTCAAAAAAATGCTGAATGGCTGATTGGAATTAAAGGTCCGGCACAACTTTCAGAAAAGGTGCGTGATAGTGGCGAGGAGCTTGAGCAACGATTCTCTGCACTAGGCTTGATTGGTTTCGACGCCGGACGTTACGGGGATTTGTGTAGGGCGCATTACTACATTGAAGCGCTCAAGGTTGTGCCTTTAGGGCATTGGGATTCAGTATTTGACGAACTTTTGAAGCCGTCGGTAAGCCGAGCTCCCTTTGGTAACGATAAGCGAATTGGACACGCTGCCCTAGAGGTCATAATTGATAGAGCGGGTTCAGAGGTGTCGGAGGCCTGGCAGAGTTTTGTCGTAGGTATCGCTGGCGATCCGCGTATCAAGAGCTCAGCGAAAAACTATCAGGAGTGGTGGAAACCCTTGGGGAGCGCTCGGCTAGAGAAGGTTCGAGGATGGCTATCCCGAGAAGATTTAAAGCTGTTTTTGCAAGCCTTGGAGCAGTATGGAATTGAAAGCGGTAAAGCGGATCTGAAACGAATGTTCCCTGCCAGAAAGCGTTTCCTGGAAGGCTTATATCATCAAAAGCTCATTCGCAATACCCGTTTGATGTTGGGGCATGCAGCCGAAGGCATTGTAAAAAAGCTGCTCAATGATGAAATAAAGACAAGTTTTGCCACGCTTGAAGGAACGCTCGCTGACAAAGCTATTATTTACCTCGATTGCGGTGATTTCTATCTGATTGAGGGCTCTCACAGTTTTAAAATCTGGGTCTATCTGGCGCAGCCCGGCATGATTGTGCCGTCGTATGACTTTTCCTCTTTTACCCATAGCGACTTAACACACACGGCGCCGGCTCAATATGAGGCGATGTATGAGCTCCCTCATGAGGCTGTAACCCACAATGGTCCTTGGCAAACAAAAGTTGTTAATTTCTTGGCAGAGCATGGGGTTGAGCTGGATATTGAATCACTGCTGACCTCAGCTGAGTATCGTGGCCATTTGACGCGATTTGGCGTTCCAGTGGTCAAGTCTCCGAAAGTAAGGGTCCCGGAGCCTAAAGAGTTGCCGGAATGGCTTAAGAAGCATCCGCCTCGACAGTCGTCAAAGCCAATACCACCAAAATATGATGATATATGGAGCAGTAAGCGTCGAAGCGATGGTGTGAATCGGTTTTTACGAGACAAGCCTGCGGCAGCATCAGCAATCACAGCGAGCAGCGCAGATCGTCTCTCCCAGCAGCAAAAAAACGTGCTTCGTTGCTTGGCGGAAGACCCAAATATCAGGGCACGTTATGTTGCCACTTTGCTTCAGATTCCGTTGAGAAACCTTATAGCCATGTTTTTTGGGCCTTTGGCGCCGTTCGTACAACGCAAAGACAGTGACATCTGGACGTTGAAGTCTGAGTTTCTGGGCGAGTTCAAATAAACAGAGAGGATACTCATGGGCCTGTTCGATCTTCTACGTTCAATGGTCTCTGGTGCGCAAGAGAACGTTGCTGCGCAACAGGGATTTCAGTTTCGTGCTGACTCCACTGGAGCCCTTTTTTTCGTTGGTCTTTCGGAGTTTGAGAGTCTAAAGCAAGGTGTAGGCCCTGCGCTCCAGAAAATGCAGTTAATCGCCTTGCGCATGCTTGAAGAGCAGGGCTTGGCAGCCCCGATGGCTAACGGATATCACGTTAGCGCTGAAAATCTAGCGGGGTTGGATGATGAGCAGGCCGAAGTTTTAAAGCTGCCTGAAAGATTTTCAGGCAGCTTTACTACAGAGATATCCGGGCGAACGGGAAATAGTGGATTTCGAGTTAGTGCGGCGGTCACTGCTGATGGCCCAGCAATCCCGTTCACCCGGAAGGGCCCTTTTCTATATTTAACGTCCACAGAAATGTACCGACTGACACAAGCTGAACTCTTTGGACTCAGTGCACTGGAGTATCATCAACAACTGACCCCCGAAGAACGAGGTGAAGGGGCAAATCTACGCTTGATGGCTGAGCTTCAAACAGCTCAACGCAACGGAATGGAGCTCGATCTCGGGCACTTTGAAAAGTGGGATGTCGTCGTTCCCGACGGTGTAGGCGTCACTGCAACCAGAATGCCTGATGGAAGTCTCTTCTTAAGTCCGAGCCTAGGAGATGGAACGTCCCCTGACGAGTTAGGTCGACGCTGGGATCAACTGAATTTTGACGCAAAAAACGGCGGCGCTCTTCGTATCGGCAAAAGAGTTGTTTTGCTTGAGCCTGAAAAAGTTGAAGCTATTAAAGAGGTGCTCGGTAACCGACGAATTCCTGCAGACAAGGTTCAGGAGTTTATCGAAACGCCTAGCGCCTTTCTCGACGCGGCATTGGTTAATCTCGAGCTTGGTTTTTCAGTTCGTGTTGAAGGGGTTGGTAAACTCCAGCACATGGAGTTCGGTGAGACCGACGGCAAAAAGCAGGACTGGTTTGCACTCGACAGATTACCCGCACCACCCGAGGCGCTGCCCAAGGTCATTCAGTCAGAAGAGGAGCTTGCTCAGTTTCAGCAAGAAGTAGACGCGGCCTGGGGCCAGGGCGCGGAGACCATTGCCTTTGGTGGTGAAACCTTCAATATTTCTGACAGAGGGTTGGTTTCAGCCCAGCTTGAGAAAATTAGTGACAGTCTAAGAGATCCCGATTTACAAGATCGGGTGAGCAGTGATGACCTGCCTGTGAAGCAAGAGAAACTCAGTCTTATTCTGAAGGATGCAGCGGAGCTCCACGAAGAGCTTCAGCAAGAAGCGAATGATGCTTCGAGCATTAAGGAGCCGGATTGGAGCCAGTATGCAAGACAGCCATTTCCTCACCAAAAAGAAGGCATCACATGGATGCTGGGGCTAATTGAGCAGGCGCGCAAAGCACCTGCAGAAAATCTTTATCGTATACAGGGGGCTTTGTTGGCGGACGATATGGGCCTCGGTAAAACTTACATGAGTTTGGTGGCGGTTGGTGAATACCTGAACCGGCAGAAAGCGGCTAAAAAGCAAGAAAAACCGATCTTGGTGGTGGCGCCGCTCAGCTTACTTGAGAATTGGGAAGATGAGGTCGCTGTCACCTACAACGGCATCCCTTTCAAAGATATCGTTGTGTTGCAGTCCGATCGTGATTTAACCAAGTTTCGCGTAAAAGGCGAGAAGCGGGAAACTGTCCAAATGGCAGAAATTCTCGACAACGACCAGGTTCTGAACGAGGATGCGATTCGCTACGCATTGCACATCGGACCGGATGCAGGTGCCAAGCGGTTGGACCAAGAGCGGCGGCTGGTCTTGGCAACCTATCAAACCCTTCGGGATTACCAGTTTTCCTTGTGTCGAATTGACTGGGGCATGGTAATTTTCGACGAAGCCCAAAACATTAAAAACCCCAATGCCCTGCAGACACGCGCCGCCAAGGGCCTAAAAGCCGATTTCAAACTGCTTGCAACCGGCACTCCAGTGGAAAATAGTTTAGGTGATTTCTGGTGTTTGGTAGACACCGCGCAACCCGGCTTGCTGGGTAACTGGACAACGTTTCGGGACGCCTGGATAAAACCGATTCTTGCGGCGAATGAAGAGAGCCGTGACCAAGTTAGAGCCTCCTTGGGCCAGGGGCTTCGCGATGCCGTTGGCCCATTTATGCTCCGTCGGATTAAAGAAGATCAACTGACGGGACTGCCCACTAAAACCATTCGCTGCGGTGTTCCGCAGCCCGATCAGGGCAACTTGGTATACGCACCTTCGCTGACAAGCACTATGCAGGGCCAACAACTCGGCGCTTACGAAGAAGTTTTGAAGGGATACCGCACGCAGCAGGCCACTGAAGACATGCGCGGCAAAGCTCTTGCCGTGCTGCAACAGCTGCGGGAGATATCGCTTCATCCAAGATTACGGCAGGAAACCAGTTTAATAACCAACGATGCTGCTTCGGCGAGAAAGGTCATGAGCGAATCGGCCAAGCTGATTGTGCTCCTTAATACGCTGGATTCCATCAGGATTCAGGGTGAGAAAGTGATCTTGTTTATGGTTACCAAAAGGTTGCAGCGGCTTCTGAAACTTTGGCTTGATCAAATCTACGGTGTGAATGTCGCGATTATCAACGGCGATACTGCCGCAGTCCCCAAAAAATCCGATGTGCTCAGCCGCAAGCAGCTTATTACTCAATTTGAGTCAGTCTCCGGCTTTAACATCATAATCATGTCGCCTGTTGCAGCCGGCGTTGGCCTGACCGTGGTTGGTGCGAACCACGTGGTGCATTTAGAGAGGCACTGGAACCCAGCCAAAGAAGCGCAAGCCTCTGACAGGGTCTATCGAATAGGGCAGAAAAAGTCAGTGAGCATCCATCTGCCGGCAGTTCTCCACCCTGAATATGATGCGTTCGACGTTCATTTGGATAGATTACTCCGGGGAAAGCTCATGCTGAAAGATGCGGTGGTAACGCCGGAAGTAGTCTCTGAGAGCGAAGTTCTGAAATCTATGGGACTTTAAGTCGGTCCGGATCTAGATCTGGGTGTACTCAAAAAACGAGTAAAGGTGCGCCGGTATAAACATGGAAAAACAGCCGATTAGTGACCATTCCGCAACGCCTGAAACGACAGATATAGGTAAAGGTTTAATTATTGCCTTGCCTTGGGTCAGGAAAATTCTACGTGGAGAAAAGGTCTGGGAAATGCGCAGCTCTCACACCTCGGCCCGTGGACCTATTGCCTTGATAGAGAAAGGCTCGGGTACAATTGTGGGGATTGCAAATATCCTGAATTCTATCGGGCCTCTGTCATTTGATGAAATCTTCCAGAATGAAGAAAAGCACCGCGTGGGCCCCAAAATTTACACGCATAAAGATTTTAAATGGAATTATGCCTGGTTGCTGGGTCAGGTAACTCCTCTGACGGAGCCTGTGACATACAGACACAAAAGCGGAGCGGTGATTTGGGTCGAGCTGGATAGTGTTTCCAGAACAGAATTACATCACCAGCTCACGAAAATTAGACTCACTTCGACGAATGAGCTTCCCGTCCGCACCGCCGTTCCATCGCGACAGCGTGCTCCTGTAACCGATCTGCGCGTCCCATTTGCACGCGATGACAGTTGGTTCTGTAAGGAAGTATGCAGTCGGAGCGGGCATTACACGGTTGGCGAGAAGGGCTTCGAGCAGAGTTTTTCAAGTTACGAGTCCGCGCTTAATTACTTGGGTAAGATGTCTGCCGCCAAGTGGCGGCGGCCTAATGCAAACGGCAATTGGGGGATTGTAAGTGCAGTGCGTTGGGATGCGCCGGAATAACACTTGGTTTTGCAACAGACAGCCAGCTCAATGGAATGTAAGATAATGATAAATTGTTAGTTAGCTGTTAGAAGCATGGATGGCGCAGCGAATGAATAAAACCCTGATAAGCTGGATCGGTGGCAATGATTTAAAGGCTGTAGGCGGTGAGCCTTTCGGCCCCATTTTTTCGACGCTGAAACATGCCGAATTTGATTCGATTCAATTGCTTTATGCCTACCCGCCGGCTGACGTGAAACCCTATCTTTCCTGGCTTAAGCAGCAAGTCGTTGTGCCCGTATCGGCAATAGAACTTAGTCTCAGCTCACCGGTTAATTTCGGTGAAATCTATCTGGTTGTGGAGCCTCTCCTAGCCAAGCTTGCAGCAACCGACACCGAATTAAACATTCTCTTAAGTCCGGGCACACCGGCTATGCAGGCTGTCTGGATACTTCTTGGAAAAACCAGATACCCCGCTGTTTTCTATCAGTCCTCTCTTGAAAAGGGCGTGGAGCGGGTTGAAATTCCGTTCGAACTTGCCGCAGAGTTCGTGCCGGCGGCTTCTGATATTACAGACGCGAAAATGAACGCCCTTGCTGATTCACGGGTACCCATCAATGCGGCTTTCGATAACATTGTGACCCAGAATCCTCGCATGCAGGTGTTGAAGGCGCAGGCACAGATCCTGGCTGAGCGTAACGTTCCGGTACTGATATATGGTGAAACCGGAACGGGGAAAGAGCTATTTGCCCGCGCCATTCACAACGCAGGCCCGCGCTCTGATAAGCCTTTCATCCCGCTCAATTGCGGTGCTATACCTGAAGAGCTTATCGACTCAACACTGTTTGGGCACAAGAAAGGGGCTTTTACGGGTGCTATTTCAGATCGTCTAGGGGTTTTCCAAAAGGCGGACGGCGGCACTCTTTTCCTAGACGAATTCGGTGAGTTGTCTCCACAGTCACAAGTGCGCTTGCTTCGCGTACTTCAGGAGGGAATGTTAGTGCCGGTGGGCGGTGACAAAGAATTGTCGGTGGATGTGCGCATAATCACCGCCACACACCGCAATTTAATGGAGGCCGTGGCCGAAGGCAGTTTCAGAGAAGACTTATTCTACCGAGTCGCCGTGGGCGTTTTGCATTTGCCACCTATCCGGGATCGCGAGGGCGACCTCTCGCTTCTTGCAGATATGGTGCTGAAGGCGTTGGGCGAGAAAGACTCAGTACTTGCCTGTAAGAAAATTTCCCCAGATGCAAAAAAAATTATCCTGCTGCACCCTTGGCATGGGAACGTCAGAGAACTCCAGTCAACATTGATGCGTGCCGCGCTCTGGAGTTCGAGTGAGAGTGTAACTGGCGCAGATGTTCAGCAGGCACTCTTTGTTATGCCCGAGCGTGAACTAGGACTTCTTAGTCATGATGTTGGTCAAGGCATTGATCTTCATGTACTAATGGGAAGCTTGGCAGCGCACTACATACGAGCTGCATTGGTCCATGCCCATCAGAATAAAACCAAAGCTGCAAAGCTTCTGGGTATTAATAGCCAGCAGACATTAAGCAATTGGATTGAAAAATACGGTATAGAATAAAATTGGCACAGTCCTCGCTATAGAACTTGCATGAGCAGAGTAACCTTTATGAAATCGGTCAATTTTGAATTTCTTCGGCCACAGTACAACAGTTTGGCAAACCTGGGTGGTTTGGCAGAGGCCGTTCTGCATGTCGATCCCGGAAGTGCTTTAACACGGCTCCGGAGCTTTGCCGAGGAAATAACTAAAACCATTTACAGGGAGGAGTCGCTTCCCCGTGTTCCTCAGTCCAGTTTCTATGAGCTGACCAAAAACCCAGTATTCAGCGACTGTGTCGACAAATCGCTCATTTATCAGCTCAACTTTCTCCGAGTTCAGGGTAATGACTCCGCCCATGGCGCTGAGGGCGATTTCCAAAGCGCTAAATTGGCATTGGTCACCGCGCATCAACTGGCCGGCTATATGGCGTTGACCTATTGCGGGGCGCGCAAAGAAAGTTTGCTCCTGTTTGCCGACATCCCAGACCCAACCAACGCCATTCTTCAATTAAAGAAGTCGGTTTCCAGCTACGAAAAAGATCTGCAAAAGCAGCAAGAAGAGCTCCAGCGCGTTATGAAAGAGCTGGATCGTGAGCGTGCCAAGCAGAGTCAAGATTTTCCGCAGCCGGCCGAACAGGAGCAGCGGGAGCGTAAACAGCGAAGCCAAAAGTCTGCCGACTCCCTGCAATGGAACGAGGCAAAAACCCGAGCGCTGCTTATCGACGCGATGTTAGTGAAAGCTGGATGGGATATCGGCAACCCCGCACAGGTCGGTCAGGAAATAGAGGTAAAGTTTCCAGACAACCCCTCGGGCAAAGGCTACGTGGACTATGTGCTCTGGGGTAACAATGGGCAGCCTTTGGCGCTGATAGAGGCCAAGAAGTCTGGCACCGTTAACCTGCAAGCGGGGCGAGAGCAGGCACGCTTGTACGCCGATTCTTTTGAGTACATGGGGTTTCAGCGGCCCGTCATTTTCTACACCAATGGCTACGAAACCTTTATCTGGGATGACCATCAATACAACGCCTATCGGCCGGTGTATGGTTTCTACAGCAAAGACAGCCTGGATTATCTGATCTATCAGCGCCATTACCGTACAGCTGAACTCGAGCGTTTTAATCCCGAGTTGAAGATCGCCGATCGTCCGTACCAGATCGAGGCGGTTAAAACCGTCGCTGCACACTTTCAGCAGCAAAGGCGTAAGGCACTGATTATTCAGGCCACCGGCACCGGTAAAACCCGGGTAGCGATCGCTCTTTCAGAACTCCTGCTGCGAACGGGTTGGGCAAAGCGAGTGCTCTTTCTCTGTGATCGCAAGGAACTTCGCGTGCAGGCTGATGATGCTTTTAAACAGAATCTGCCTAGCGAGCCACGCTGCGTCATCGGTGAAGGCAACAAGATTGACGCTTCCGCTCGCATCTTCATTGCAACTTACCCTGGCATGATGAACCGGTTGGCACAGTTGGACGTGGGCTTTTTTGACCTCATCGTTGCGGATGAGAGCCATCGCAGTATTTACAACAAATATCGGGATCTGTTCGATTACTACGACGCTTTACAGATTGGCCTAACAGCAACGCCGGTAAAGTTTATTAGCCGCAACACGTTTGATATTTTTGACTGCGAAACCACGGATCCGACTTTTGAATACGGGTTAGATGCGGCCACCAATAACGAGCCGCCTTACCTGGTTCCGTTCCGGGTTAAAGACCTGACCACGGAGTTCTTGCGAGATGGCATTCACTACAACGACCTCACGCCCGAGCAGCAACAACAGCTTGAGGAAGATCTGGGCGAAGAGGAAGCGCGCAATACCACCATCGCAGGTAAAGATATTGGGCGTAAAATTTTCAGTGAAGAAACCGACCGAATTATTCTGGAAAACCTGATCGACAAAGGCATAAAGGACGAAACCGGCTCACTGGTTGGCAAAACCATTATCTTCGCGCAGCGGCAGGATCACGCGGAGCACCTTGAGAGGCTGTTCTGCAAAATGTACCCGCAGTTTGGCACCAAGGTGTGCAAGGTTATTCACAACGGCATTCCCCACGTGGGCAGCCTGATCAAGGAGTTCAAAAAGCCAGGGAATGATTTTCGCATTGCCATTTCTGTGGACATGCTGGATACCGGTATTGATGTGCCGGAAATCGTTAACCTGGTCTTCGCAAAGCCGGTTAAATCTTGGGTCAAATTCTGGCAAATGATCGGCCGCGGCACTCGCCTGCGCCCGAATCTGTTCGGGCCAGGCAAAGACAAAGCTGAGTTCCTTATTTTTGACCACTACAGCAACTTCGATTTTTTCGAAGAGGAATATAAGGAGCCTGAAGACACCGGCAGTAAGTCCCTGCTGCAAACGACTTTTGAGGAAAGGCTAGCGCTTGCCCAGGCAGCACTGAAACAGAATCACGCTGCCGGCTACGATGCAGGTGTGCGCCTGCTGAAGGAAGACATTAACGATCTCCCCGATGAGAGCATTGCAGTGCGACGGCACCTTCGGTTAGTGCATCAGCTTCAGCAAACAGATCTATTGGATAAACTCGATGCACGAACGCAGCACTTTCTTACGGAAACCATTGCCCCGCTGATGTCTAACCGTGTGTTACGGGATAAACACGCTACCGCACTGGATAAGCTGATTGCCGAGATAGAGCGTTGCCTGGTTGAAAATGCCAGCTGCTTTCAGGACGGCAAAACAAAATTGATCGCGGAAGTGGGCAGGTTGGCCGTCAACATTCAGGCCGTCCGGCAGAAAGACAAGACCATCGAAGACGTAAAAGGCGCCGCTTTTTGGGCTGAACCTAACATCGAAAAGCTGGAACACGTCAGGCTAGAGCTGCGTGGCATCATGAAATACCGTACGCCAGCCACCTATCCGGGAGCAGAAACACGAACAACCAAAACCAAAGATGGCAAAACCCAAGCGGAAGATCGAGAAGTGTATAAAACCGGCGCCAACGAGGCCATGATCTACCGCAGACGGCTGAAAGGCATTCTTGATGACATGCTGGCAAGCAATCCCATTCTCCAGAAAATACACGATGGCGAAGCCATTGCCGAGTCAGACCTGGACACCCTGACCTCTACAATCTTAACCACTCATCCTGGTGTCAACTTTGATGTCTTGAATGACTTCTATGGCCGTGCGGCGGATCAGTTGCACCTTACCATCCGGGAACTCATCGGTCTGGACCCTCTCGCGGTAGAAGAGCACTTCAAGAAATTTCTCCACGCGCATCCGACACTCACCGCGCAACAGGTCCGTTTTATGAATCTGCTGAAAAACTATATTGCTGAGCATGGCTCAATCGTGGTCGAAACCCTCTATGACGCGCCCTTCACCTCGGTGTCTCACGAGGGTATCGATGGTGTGTTTAAGCCGGATGATGTCGGTGAGCTTATTGCCGTACTGAAACCCTTCTTGAAACCAGAAGCCCAGCCAACCGGATTACAGGGGTAAGTATGCCGAACATCGAATGGACAACCGAATTGATCGTTATTGCCAGCCTGGTTGGCGCAGCTTTGGCTGTCATGGGTTTTTTGCTAGCCGCAGCGGTGCAGAGTCGTAAATCCACTCGCCTGACAACGCAGCTCGAACAGGCGCAGAAAGACCTGGAGCAGTTGGTCGGTCAGAATCACATAGCCCAGGCTTCAGTAAAAGACCTTGAAGCAGCTATGCATCAGAAAGATCTGGCCGAAAGTGGGCTGCAAGGCCAGCTATCAAACTCTCTGGCTAACGAACAACGCCTCACCCGTGAGCGTGATGACCAGAAAGAAGAGCTGATGTCCTTACACACCAAGCTGGATGAATCGCGCCAGGGCCATCATACAACCGAGAAACAGCTCCAAACGTCCCAGGCAGACAATCGTGCCTTTCAAGAGCGGGTCGCTGATTTACGCCAACGCCTAGAGCACGCTGAGCGGGAGCTGCAACAGGAGCGAGAACGGGTTGATCAGCTAAAAGAAGGCCTTTCAGAAGAAGGAAAACGGGCGAAAGCTTCGGAATCATCAGACAGAGACGCCAGAGAGCAGCTGCAAGAAACCAAGGAAAACTTGGCCACCCAGCAAAATAAGTACACCCAGCTTCAGGATCGTTACCAAACCTTGGGCAATGAACATACCGAGCTCAGAACCACGTTGGAGCGCAAAGAAGAGCACTTTAAAGAACAAATGCAGCAGCTGAGCGAAACCAAACAGTCGCTGACAAAAGAGTTCGAAAACCTGGCTAACAAGATCTTTGAGGAGAAAGGCAAAACGTTCACCCAAACCAGCCAGAGCAGCATCGACAGCATGCTGAAACCCTTCCGTGAACAGATTGAAGGATTTCAGAAGCGAGTCAATGAAGTTCACGACGCGTCGACACAGGGCAACACCAGCCTGAATGCAGAAATCAGAAAGGTGCTGGATATTGGTTCGCAAATGAGTAAAGAAGCCAACAACCTGACCTCGGCCCTGAAAGGCGACTCTCAGCAACGGGGGGCATGGGGAGAAGCCCAGCTACGCCGAACTCTTGAAATGAGCGGTCTGATTGAAGATGCCCACTTCGAGGTTCAAAGCAGCTTCAAGGACGCAGCGGGTAGGCAAAAGCAAACGGATTACCTTATTAAACTGCCTGACGATAAGCACATTATCATCGACAGCAAGGTTTCCTTGATCGCATACGACCGGGCCGTCTCAGCGGAGACTCCAGAAGAATACAAACTAACTATGGTGGAGCACGTCAAAGCGGTGCGCCGCCATATTGATGACTTGGCGTCCAAGGATTACACCAATCTGGTGGGCATACGCAGCCCCAGCTTTGTGCTGATGTTCATGCCCATCGAGCCGGCTTATATAGAAGCGCTCAAGAACAATAAAGACCTCTTCGAGTACGGATACAAGAAAAACATCGTGCTGGTATCCCACACCACATTAATCCCAATCCTGCGTACCGTGTCCAACCTCTGGATGATGGAACGAAGCAATACGGAGGCCCGCGAGATCAGCGAAAAAGCGGGCGACATCTACAACCAGGTTTGCATTGTGGCTGAGCGTCTGCAAAAGCTGGGCGGCACACTCAACACCGCCAGCAACCACTACAACGAAACAGTAAAAGCCCTGGCAGGCAAGCAGGGGTTGCATGGCAAGGTTGAACGGTTTGGCCAGCTGTCCGCAAAGGTCAGCAAAACAATGCCTGCGATTGAAGCCGGGCACCGTGAGTTTGAAACAGAACGGCTATCAATGATTGTAGAAGCCATCGAAGAGCCTGAAGAGAACGAGGTTCCGGCTCTGGAAAGTTTTGAACAAGCGACAGCCGAAGTCGCAACAGATCAATAGAATTCACCCGTCAACAACGAGAAAACAGATTCAATGCTAACAGGCCAACTGCGTAACGACATCGACAAACTCTGGGAAAAATTTTGGACCGGAGGCATTGCCAACCCCCTTACTGTGATCGAGCAGATCAGCTATCTCATTTTTTCCCGTATGCTTGATATGCATGAGGAAACAAACGAGCGCAAGGCTGCCAGAACTCAAAAGGACTACGACCGCCTTTTCCCCATTACGCCAGAAGGCCAGCTGCTGCGTTGGAAAAACTTTAAGAACCTCAGCGGTAAAGAGCTACACAAGCACTTGAAGAATGAGGTTTACCCGTATTTCGCCAGCCTTGGCCAACACTCCGAAGAAGAGGGCTTGGGCCGCAAAGGCGCCACAACCCATGAGTTGGGCCACATCGGCGAATACATGCAAGACGCAGACCTTGAGATCAAGAACGAATCCGTATTGGTCTCCGCTGTAGAAATGGTAGACCGCCTGCCGCTGACCCAGAGCGACGTGAAGGGCGATATCTACGAATACCTGCTCAGTAAACTGACCACTGCGGGCATTAACGGCCAGTTCCGCACACCCCGACACATTATTGATGCGATGATTGAGTTGATTAGCCCGCAGCCCACAGACATCATTTGCGACCCGTCTTGCGGCACTGCAGGTTTCCTGGCACGAACTATGGAATACCTGAACAAGAAGTATTCCAGTGAATCGGGCACCTTTACCGATGAAGAGGGCAACCTCCACTACACTGGAGACCTGCTGGAGCCTTACCGAGAGCACATTAACAAACAGATGTTCTGGGGCTTCGACTTCGACACCACCATGCTGCGAGTTTCCAGCATGAACATGATGCTGCACGGGGTGAATGGCGCCAACATCCTATACCAGGACAGCCTGAACAAATCGGTCAAAGAGCATTATCCGGAGCAAGAAGAAGACTTCTTCGATGTCGTTCTCGCCAACCCGCCATTCAAAGGCAGCTTGGATGAAACCAATACCAATCCGGACGTATTGGGCCTAGTTAAAACCAAGAAGACCGAGCTGCTTTTCGTGGCGCATATTCTGCGGTCCCTCAAGCTTGGCGGGCGTGCGGCAGTGATTGTGCCGGACGGTGTACTGTTTGGTTCCTCCAAAGCGCACCAGCAGTTGCGTAAAGAGCTGATTGAGAATAACCAGCTAGAAGGCATAGTCAGCCTGCCCAGCGGCGTGTTCAAGCCCTATGCAGGCGTGAGCACCGCGATCCTGATTTTTACGAAAGGTGGTACGACGGAGAGAGTCTGGTTCTACGACCTGCAAGCCGACGGTTTCAGCCTCGATGACAAGCGTACGCCTCTGAAAGGCAAGGGCAGCAGCGATCTGCCAGATGCCATTGCAAAGTGGAAGCAATACCGCCAACTGGTGGAGAACAACACCAGTGCGGAAGACATTCTGCAAGACTTTGGCGACAAGACCCAAAAGGCTTTTGTGGTAAACGCTACCGACATCGCCAGCAATAAATATGAGCTCTCTATCAACCGCTACAAAAAAGTGGTGTATGAGGAGGAAGAATATGAGTACCCGAAGGTGATTCTGCAGCGGCTTAAAGGTCTGGAGCAGGAAATTCTGGCAGACCTGGCTGATCTGGAGGGGGTGCTTTGATTTGGCAGAGTGTGAAATTGGCTAACGTCGCTATCGTATTCAACGGGAAGACGCCTTCCAAAGCCGAACAAAGAAATAGTGGACACCCGGTCCTTAAAATTAGGGATGTCGACGATAGCGGTGTCTTTAAAGGAAATTTTGGCTCGTTTGTAGATCCTGAATTTGCAGAGAAATTTTCAAGTAAGAAAATCAACGTTGATGACACCTTGGTTTTAAATGCCGCACACAACTCTGATTATGTTGGGAGTAAACAGTATCGTGCAGAAGGCAGTGTCGTGGGCACTTTACCAACAGGGGAGTGGCTGATTGCTCGTGCTGACGAAGAGCAATTGCATCCCAGGTTTTTAAATTATTGGTTTCGCTCTCCTCAAGCTAAGTTTCAGATTAAACACCTAGTAAAAGGGATACATCTTTACCCAAAAGATGTTGCAAGGCTGGAAATTCCGCTGCCACCGTTAGCCGAACAAAAACGCATCGCCACCATTCTCGACAAAGCCGACGCCATCCGCCGAAAACGACAGCAAGCCATCCTGCTCGCCGATGAATTCCTTCGGGCAGTTTATTTGGAAATGTTCGGACCAAGGGTGTGTAGAGAACGTTGGCCGCTAATTACCTTTGGTGAGGTGACAAGAGTTGATGCGCCAATGGTTGACCCTCGGGACGATCAGTATTTAGATATGCTGCATATTGGGCCTGATCGGATTGAAAAGAACACTGGAAGACTTCTGCCAGCGTTGACTGCCCGACAAGAAAGCTTAATAAGCAAAAAGTTTCTATTTGATAATTCTTATGTCCTCTACTCGAAAATACGACCTTATTTGAGGAAGGCGGCTCTTCCAGAATTTGGTGGGCTGTGTTCAGCAGATATGTACCCAATACGTCCGAATGAGGGGGCGATGACTAGAGAATATCTTTGGCAGATGTTGCTCTCGGATGAATTTACACAATATACGGAATCTCTGCCTGCTCGCGCGAATATCCCAAAGCTAAATCGCACTGAGCTCGCTAGTTTCGGGTTCAGATTGCCGCCAATTGAATTGCAGAGAAAGTTTTCGGACCTTTTTCGTCGCTACTCTGTTGTTTTTGAGGCAAGTAAATCTGGATTTGACTCAAGTAACGATTTATTCGCATCATTAAGTCAAAGAGCATTCTCCGGAAATTTTAGATAAGGAAATCAACCATGCGCTTAAAGTCCATTAAATTGACAAATTTCCGCGGCTATCAAGGAACAACAGTGGTGCCGGTCGATGAAGCCATGACCGGTATTGTTGGACGGAACGACTACGGCAAGTCCACGGTTTTGGAAGCGCTAGCGATCTTCTTTGAATCCGATGGTGTGAAAGCAGACAAAAATGATATGAATTGCTTCCGGCTTCAGGCCGGAGACACGTATTTCGAAATCGCCTGTGAGTTCGATGAACTCCCAGAACGCCTGATTTTAGACGAGGATGTCGAAACCTCGTTGGCCGATGAGCTGCTATTGAACGAGAACGGTTGCTTGGAAATCGCGAAGATTTTCAAAGCAACTACATCGGGAAAGCCGGATAGAACCTATATACGTTGCCAGCATCCGTCAGACGAAGCTCTAAATAATCTACTCGGCACAAAAATGGCCGACTTAAAATCGCTCGGAAGAGCACGTGGGGTCGAGGGTAATGTTGCGGATCAGCGCGTGGCGTCTCTATGGCGCCAAGCCATTCGAGCAAGCGCAGAGCCCCTTGACTTCAGCGAGACGCTGGTTGATGTGGATAAAGGGCTGTCCACAGAAGGTAAGTCCGTCTGGGGAAAAATCCAGGATCAGCTTCCAACCTTTGCTCTCTTCAAGGCAGATCGTGAAAGCAATGATGGAGATGCAGAAGCCAAAAATCCGTTGCAGCAAGCGGTGAAAGAAGCCCAGGCGTCTTTGCAGCAGCGGATTACAGATCTGGAAACGGAAATACAGAGCAGTGTGTTGGATGTCGCCGAACGCACGCTGGAGAAACTCGGAGAGATGGCTCCAGAGCTTGCAAATGAACTGACGCCCAGATTCAAAGATAAACCTAAATGGACATTTAATTTCACTTTGGATGGGGAAAACGGCATCCCCATCAACAAACGTGGCAGCGGTGTCCGTCGGCTAATCTTGTTGAATTTTTTTCGGGCTGAAGCAGAGAAAGCCGTGGCTGGATCGGCGAGAAAAGTAATTTACGCCATCGAAGAGCCGGAAACGTCTCAGCATCCTAATTACCAAATTATGTTAATGAAAGCCCTTTTGGCATTGGCTAACCAAGAGAATCGACAGATTCTGGTGACTACGCATGTTCCCGCTTTGGCAGGTTTGATCCCAATTGAGGGGATTCGATATGTGACCAAAGACGCTGATGGTGTTCCTGCGGTAAAAATGCCGAGTGAAGCAGTGTTGAAAGAAGCGGCAGAAAGCCTCGGTATTTTGCCTGAAATGGGCATGGAGCGAGCTAAAGGCGTTGTGCTCGTGGAAGGAAAGTCAGATGTGACGTTCCTGCGACACACTATGAGAGTTTTGAAAGAAGCTGGTTACACGTCTGTCGATCTAGAAGATGCTGGAATAGTCCCCCTTCTAACCGGAGGTAGCGGTAACGTGAAGCACTGGGTAACCCACAAGCTTGCTGAAGATCTTGGACTTCCGTGGTGCGTATTCCTAGATTCAGACATCGGTGGTGATCCTGCCCAGGTCAAATCCATCCAGAAACGAAAAGCAGAAGTTGAGGCTCAGGGGCGTGCCTTCTACTCAACAAGAAAGAGAGAAATTGAGAATTATCTCTGCCCAGAACTGATAAGAGTCGAAGCCAATAGAGCTGTTACTTTCACGGATACATGCGACGCGAAAAAGATCATTGGAAATGCTGTTGGGATGAAACCCGACAACGTAATTGATCGCTTTTGGCCAAGTATGAGCGCTGAAAAGATCATCAGCTGTTCGACATTCAATGAAGATGGAGTTGAACGAGTAGAACTGGTTGAGCTTTCCGAAAACATTATTGCGCTAGTCGAATAGGAGTTGTTGAAACAGTGATGCGATTACCGATCAGTTACAACGGAAACTACGTCATAGAGTTCGAGAGTTTGACTGTTCACGGTAGAGAAGCTGCTGGTGGATATGGCCTTACGCTTCTAATGCGGGGCAATCGTAAACCTTGCCAAAGCAAGATCGTCATATTCGATATAAGCCTTTCGGTCTCCCTGACTGATTCTATAAGGCCGCTATTGGTTTCCATTCCTTCTTCTGGTCGCTTGATCAAGTGCCATGATTTTCCCGGTAGTGAGCAGATTGTATTTGAAACGGTTCTGAACCGAGAACAAGTTAATGCCTTGGAGGAGTATCGTCAGGAGAAAGATCTTAAGTTAAATCTTGGATTGAGGGCATTGGTTGCATCGGGTGATGAACTGCTTCCGAGCTTTGATAGCGTTTTAATTTCCATACCTAGGGAGCAATGGTTGGATGCATTAAAAAATGCCGGCTGTAGGAACACACTGTTATTCGAGGTTCCGCTTCCGGCAACGTCTAGCGATGAAACGGCTTTGTTTTCCAAGGCCCAGGAGTTCATTGAAACTGGGCACTACCAAGATGCTGTCATGCAGTGCAGGCGCATTGTTGAACGGATCGAATCGACACGTGGCGATAAGCAGGCATCAGCCTTGGCAAATAAGACGGCGCATTCCCGTGAACGGTCGGGTATGAGCTCAATCGAGCGCCTGCTAAGCCTCCGGGAACAGCTCAAGAATATCTGCCATTTGGGTGCTCACGGCACCGAAGAATTCACTCGTTCTCAGGCGAAGGCGGTTCTGGGTATGACCATGGCGTTGCTGGCGGAACCCACTGTCGGTTTTGCAGCCGGACAAGAGCTGGTTAAGGAGCATGATTGATGGCAGTCCAACATGGCATCTGGAAGATCGGAGATAAGCCCCAAACACTGACAACAGTGAAGTTGGAAAGCGAGTCACTCCTAGAGGAGCAAATCACCAAGGACATCTCCATCCTGAGCGATCACTGGTTGCTGATTGGTCGCCAGGTCTATACCGACTTTGGAAAGTACATCGATTTGCTAGCGATTGATGCCACAGGGTCTATCATCATTATCGAGCTGAAAAAGCATAAAACGCCTCGGGATGTGGTCGCTCAAACCATCGACTACGCGGCCTGGGTCGAGAATCTATCGTCCGAAAAGTTTGTTCAGATTTACGCAGACTTCGCGACAAGGCATGGGCTACCGGAGAAGACCTTTGATGAGGCATTCAAGGCCAAGTTTGGCGTGGCACCGGTAGAAAATGAGATCAACAGCTCTCATCAGATGGTCATCGTTGCGGCTGAACTTGATGCCAGCACCGAGCGCATCATTAACTATCTCAATGATAAGGCCAGTGTTGCGGTAAATGCGGTTTTCTTCTCTGTGTTCCGGGATGGAGAGAGCCTTTACCTCAGCCGCTCCTGGATGATCGATCCGGTGGAAACCGAAGAGCGGGCTGCCAATACCGGTCAACGCGGCGAGTGGAATGGCGAATTCTATGCAAGTTTTGGCACGTCACCGGATGGCCGGAGCTGGCAAGACGCGGCAGAATATGGATTTATTTCTGCCGGCGGTGGGCGCTGGTACAGTAAAACGCTGTTTATGTTGAAGCGTGGTGATCGCGTTTGGGTGAACATTCCAGGTACCGGATATGTCGGTGTGGCGGAAGTCTCCGGTCATCCGGTGGTGGCTGATGATTTCATCACTGGCGATATGTCGATGCAGGGCCGATACAACACCGCTAAGGAGTTAGGTGAAGATGATGCTGAATATTTCGTACCGGTGACCTGGCTTCACAAAGTGCCTGAATCCAGTGCCATCAACGAGGTAGGATTATTTGGCAACCAGAACTCTGTGGCCAGGCCTCGAACGCCGAAGTGGGAGCATACGGTTACTCGTTTGAAGGAGCTTTGGCGTATCTCAGAATAGGTACGTTGGCACCCAGGGTTTGATTTGGGTGCCGTTTATAGTCAAAGGATGTGACGGTAAGAAAAATTACTCCTCTGTAAATAATTCTACCTATCATTCCGCTATTTTTAAGCTTTTCTCTTATAATTCATTGAAAAATATAACTTTGTGTTTCTGGCATGTTTCTCGCTATCTATAAATTAGAAATAAGTCAGGCGAAGAGTTTTAGTAATTCAAGGAGATTTACAGATGTCGGAACTCAAGAAATTCCAAGTACAAACTGCTCGCCCATTGCCGGTTATCGTGCTGGCGGATACCAGTGGCAGCATGTCGGTTGAAAGCAAGATTGAAGCACTTAACCTCGGCTTGAAGGAAATGGTCAAAAGCTTTGCTTCTGAGAGTCGTCTTCGGGCGGAGCTCCAGGTCGCGGTTATTGCCTTTGGGGGCAACAAGGCTGAGATGATTTTGCCCCTTACTCCGGCACACCAGATAGAGGGTGTTTCGCAGCTTGAAGCCTCGGGCATGACACCTCTTGGGAGCGCTCTGTAGCTTTTGGCAGAGGTCGACACCTTCTCTAAGCTGCCCATGCTGGGCCGATGCGGATTATTCATTCAAAAGTTTTAAAGGAGTTTTATCTATGACTAACACCCCGTTCGACCCGTCGAAATTCACAGCGCCAAAAGCCAAACCGCTGCCAGTGATTCTGCTGCTTGATGTCAGCGGCAGCATGGGCGGAGAAAAAATTAAGAATCTGAATGATGCTGCTCGCGATATGTTGAGCACATTCAGCGATACCGAGAATGGCGAAACCGAGATCCATGTCGCGATAATCACTTTCGGTTCTCAAGTAACCCTGCATCAGCCGCTTGCGAGTGCCAGCGGCATTCAGTGGCAGGATCTTTCTGCTGGCGGTATGACCCCGCTTGGTATGGCATTGGAAATGGCCAAAGCGATGATTGAAGACAAAGATGTCGTTCCTTCGCGTGCTTATCGTCCAGCTGTCATATTGGTATCTGATGGGGGCCCAAATGATGAGTGGAAAAAGCCTCTGGATGCGTTCATCAGTGACGGCCGCTCTGCAAAATGCGATCGCATGGCAATGGCCATTGGTGCAGATGCCGATGAGACTGTACTTGGGACATTTGTCAAAGGCACTTCTCATCCGCTTTTCTATGCAGAGAACGCAAAGCAGCTTCGCGATTTCTTCAAATTTGTCACCATGACGGTGACCGCGCGGACAATGTCGGTGACGCCAAATATCGTGCCTGAAGCGAGCACCATTGCGATCCAGCCCGCCACGATCGAAGCCCGCCAGGATAAACATCAATCTGTGACACAGGGTTCTTCGGCAGAAGATGGAGGGTATTGGTAATGGCACAAGCAATCGGCGACCCGGAAGAACTGGAACGCTTTGCGTATTCGTTGCAACAGTTTATTGATTCGCTCAATGATGCTGTAGGCAACCTTAACGGAGCCTTCGCTTCCCTCGGAGATACGTGGCAAGACGAAAAGCGGGCGCAATTTGAGGAGGAATACAACGCGCTCGTCCAGCAGTTGCAACAGTTCAACGGCAACGCGTCTGAGCAGGTTCCGTATCTGGCAGCGCTCGCGTCGCGGCTACGAGATTATTTACAAAGCTAAGGGTGCAGAGATCGCAATGGCACAAGTTTCTATTGGGCAAGTGGAGAATCTGGAAGACCTCGTGCGCGGGCTACGGTCAGTGCGCGAGGTACTAGAGTCCGCATGCCGCGAACAAGTTGCCGTTGCGGCGCAGAAATACGCAGAGGTTCGCGAAGAGGTGCATAACAGCGCAGGCATGTTGGAAAGCGCCATTCAGAAGGAGCAAATTGCAAAGCAAAATGTTGACCTCGCTGAGTGCACGCTCGATAGCAGTCAAAACTCACTTTCTTCTGCCCAGTCTTCGTTATCTTCTTGCCTTGCTCAGCCGCACGATGACGATGAGCGTTGCCCGGACTGCTCTGGGGACTACTCTGACGTTGCCGAAGCGGAAGCCGCTGTTGAGCAGGCTCATGGCATGCTGGAGCAAACAAGAGCAGAGCTTGAGGTTGCCACAGGGGATCGCATATCCATGGAGCAGCGCGTGGATCTGGCGAAGCAGGCACAGGCGATAGCGGAACATACCCGGGAGCAGGCCCAACAAGAATGTAGTACACGCTTGGCAACTGTCGATCAATCGATTGAAATCGGCACCGCGCGCCTGTGTTCCGCGCAAGGGGCACTGGACGCCTATCTCACAACAAATCCGTCCGCTGCGCAATTCTACGCTTGGTTGAAATGGGATCCAGCTAAAGTTGGCCGCCCCGTGACCCCAGATCTGTTGCGAGATCGCATGAATCTTTCGTCAGAGCAGAGACGATTTTTGCAGGAATATCATTACGACCGTAATCCAGGGTATCGCAGGCAGGTGGATGGGTATCGGAATCATTGGGCAGCTGCCAAGGGTGATGCAGAGCGAAACATTGTCGCACGTAAGGCACGTATACACCTGAGTGGTGAATTCGGGGAGCAAGTGGTTCGGCACGCACTTGCGCCACTTGGCGGCAGGATCGAGACGCAAGGGCGAACCTTTGTTGGCGACAACGGACGGTACACAAAAACAGATTTACTGGTCACCGACTTGCGGGTTCCGGTCATTCTGGGTCGTGGGGACGGCATGGGGGCGCCTGTGGGAGGCTCGATGGCATTCGAAGTGAAATGCGGCAAGGCGGAATACCTCTATTCGCAGAAAGATCACATGATTTTCCAGGCCGGAGGACACAAGCAAGCAGATGCGCAATGCACTCTTTGCTCGCGAGACATCCACGATTTGTCAGAAGAAAAAAAGAAAGAACTGCGCGATGCCCTGCGCGAAGCTGGCTCACCAATGATCGGAATGTTACCGAGAAAAAATGAAATAGATCAGTCCTGTCTTAATTTCATCCAACAAAACGAGGAGGCGCGGTCATGAGAATACGTTTCGCAGTTGTAAGCCCAGACCTTCTTCAACGAGTAAGAGCTGAAGTTGACGTCCTCCAACGTGCAGTCAATGCGGGAGATATGGATGGCGTGGATACGGCCACCGCACGCCTCTTGGAGCTGACAGTTGATTGCAGATCTATTGAGTTGTCCGAGGAAGAGTGGCGCGCATTCCTAGACGAAATCAGGGCCAAGAACCCTGAGTTCGAATCCAGCTACTTAGTGCCTGGCACTATTTGTGCCCCCTTATTTCCCACAATCTCAGTAGCTAGCGACTATGTTCTCGAACTTCCAATTGACGGTGATATGCAAGGGGAGGATGTCAATGTTTGATGAGGTCTTTGGAATGGCTGCAATGTGTGCTGGAAGCTTCCGCGAGGGAGTGCGTGATACTTTCGGCGCATCCATTGTTGACGATGTACTTGATCCGATCCTCAAGGAGGTTGATTCGCTTCGCATTTTCAATGCTGATTTCCAGCAGAAAACGTTCGACATTGATCGCACCTTGAATGATGCCCGAGTGCTACAGTTCAAAGATAGTGGGTGGGCCCGATGAATGGAAGCGCGAGGGATTTTCAGGATGTGATTGCCAAACTAGACAAGGTAGTCACGGACTATCAAGAAGGTTTTGTTCGTATCGAGCGTGAATTCGGTGCCAGTAAAAAGACATTAAGCGAGAATCAGGAGCGCAATCAGAGCATCAGGAAGTCGAATTGGCAGGCAGGCTTTGCCAAAGAATGGGAAAAACACGCAACTGCGATAGCGCAGGCAAGTTCACAGCTAAAGCAGCATCAGCCCGCTTTGGTAGATTTTGATGTAGATAAGCCTTTGCTGGCATCGGAAATTCCAGCAGGCCTTGTGCTTGGCTCGCAGCAGGTCTCTTTCGGCCGGCTCTCTTTTCATGTTCCAAAGGTCATCTCATTTCCCTTTTCCAGCGCTCTTTTTATGCCGCAAAGCGATGCAGAGCAAAAGCGACTCGCACATTGTCTCTTGTTACGGTTGCTGTCGGCTTTACCACCAGGTCAAGTAGAGTTGACGCTGATTGATCCACTACAGCTGGGACAGTCGGTCGAGCCGTTTCTACCATTGCTAAAGGTTGAGCAATTGGTGCCGCAAGGTCATGTTCTTACTCGCTCGGACGAAATAGAAGCCGGGCTTGGTAAGCTGACGGATGAAATTGAGGAGATGATCCAGCTGAGGCTCACTAAAAAGGCATTCAGCTGGTCGGAATACAACGCGAACAACCCTGACGCCCTGTTGCCTTACAGGGTGGTGCTGCTTTTCGATGCTCCGGAGCAGCTATCGGACAAATCTCTCTGGTTCCTGGGACGCATTTGCGAGAACGGACCACGCTGCGGTGTGCTGCCCATCATTTCTATTGATGGGCAGCGCATGGAAGATAAGCGATATGAAAAGTTCAGCGCCACGCTGAAAAATTCAACTACGCAACTGGATCAGCTGTTGCAAAGCGCTGGGGCTGGCGATCTGTCATTCACATATCAGCCGGAGCAATGGCCGAGACCGGATGTGCTGGATGGCTTTATGGCAAGACTCGTTAAAGATTGTGTCGCTAATAAGCGCTTCAAGAAAACAATGCCTGATCTCTGGGCAGGTTTCGTCAATGGAGAGACGACCCTTGGTGGCTTTGATATTCCCATCGGCTGGACCCCCGCTGGCGACTTCGCCAGCCTGAGGCTGGGCGCGACTGACTCCGAGCATCATGTGCTACTGGCGGGGAAGACGGGCTCCGGAAAATCTAACCTACTCCATGTTTTGATTCACACGCTGTGCGAGAAATATTCGCCCGAAGAGCTTGATCTTTATCTGCTGGATTACAAGGAGTCGACGGAGTTCAATGTTTACGCAACCCCGCCAGTCCCGCATGCCCGCCTTGTCGCTACGGAAAGTGATCCTGAGTATGGTGTCACTGTGCTGCAGCATCTTGTGGATGAACTGGAAATGCGCGCCCGGATGTTCAAGTCCGAAAGTGTCAACGATTTCGCTGGATACCGAAAATCACGCGGAGTACGGTTGCCCCGGGTTCTGTTGGTCATAGATGAATTCCAGGCCCTGTTTTCAGAAGGTCGCCAGGTGGCAGAAGCCGCCGAGCAGCTGCTCTCGAAGCTCTTGAAACAGGGGCGTTCGTTCGGCATTCACATCCTTCTGGCTACTCAGACTCTTAAAGGCATCAACGCACAGTCCATCGGAAGCATCATCACCCAGTTGGGGTGCCGCATTGCATTGGCTTGTGGGCAGGAAGACTCCGCGATGATACTCGGGGGTGGGAACTGGGCAGCCGCTGACCTGCGAAGCCCACCTGAGGGCATCATCAACAATGCTAACGGAGCCAAATCCGGCAATGTAAAGTTCATGATTCCATTCGCCGGAGAAAGTGAACATCGGCGCGAGTTGCTCGCGAAGCTGATAGAGCGTACGAATCTTTCCGGGGCGGCCCCCAAAACGAAAGTTTTTAGCGGAGCATCCCTCCCGGAGATGCCGTCTCCCTCTAAATATCATGCAGCTTGGGCGCAGGAAGAAACACTTCTTTTGGGCGAAAGTCTTGCATTCGATGCAAAGCCGTTAACGGTGCAACTTACTCGTCGATCCGCTTTTAATGTTCTATTTAGCGGCTACAACGATCACATTCACGACGGCCTCATGGTTAGTATGCTTTCTAGCTTTGGTTTCGCTAACAGCTTTGATGAGGTTGTATATTTCAACGCGCGTGGGGTCTTCCCGGGAGGAGGATTCTCCACTGCAGCGCAAATGCTCGGTGCACGCTTCAAAATGTTCGAGGATATTTCAGCGTTACCACTGCTAGCGATATCAGACGATATCGGGAGTCGCCGCATCGCATTAATTATCGATGGCCTAGATTCCGAGAAAGGGCTACAGCCTGCCCCTGCGTTTAGATCGCCCAAGCCTGGTGAGCCACCAACCCCAGCTGACCTGTTAAAGCGTATCGCCGAGGATGGCCCGAGGAAGGGGACGTTTGTATTTACGTTTGTAGACCGTTGGCAGCGCTGTGGCAGCACCTGCAAAGATCTTTTCTCCTCTTTCGAATTACGAGTAGCGTTTTGTATGAACGAAGACGATGCCGGATCGCTTGTGAGTGGCGGTATTGGCAAGTTTAAAGGAATTGAAAAACCGAGCCGGGCTGTATTCGTAAACAAAATGACGAATGAAATTACATGGTTTCGCCCATATGTTCAGGGAACCATTCGATGAAGACGTTTCTGCTCACATGGTATGGGATCACAGATCTTCGCGCATCTCTGGAGTTTGAGAGTACCGATGGCCCTATTGCCAATGCCCTTGCGGCTGCGACCTATTCGGATGTCGTTATCCTTGGTTACACCCGGACGGACAGTAATTCCAAGGAATTGATCGAAGCGCAGAAGACATTCACGCATGAATTGGCGTTAATACGAAACATGGGACAACAGAACGATTGGAAGGCTACTGGTCAGTTTGTCTCTAAGTTCGCCAATACCCCTGTGGCCCATGAATACTTTGAGGCTTGGCTGAAAAAGAAAGTCGCCGCCCTGGGCTGCATCTCAAGTATCCGTTTGAAAAGTGAAAAGCTTCGCCGACTCAATGATACCGAAGGCATTTATGCAGGCGCGATGCGGGCGCTGGATGAAGTGGAGCGAGAGTCCGGTGAAAAACTTGTCACGCTCTATCTCAGCCCAGGAACTCCGGTAATGGCCTTTGTCTGGGCGCTCGCAGCGCTGGGCTACCCTGAACTCAAAAAAAGGCTCATAGCATCGTCCATCATTGGTAAAGCGCCCGAAGTAATAGCGTTGCCTACCGAGTGGCTTGAGCGACACAGCGCAAGACAGGCTGCGATCCTGGATATTTCAAACGGGTTCGATGTGACCTTTCATCTTTTTGGCGAGCAACGGATGCCCGCCTTGCTGAGCATCCGGCAGTTTGAATCGACGGATCACATTTTTGTTAACTCAAAAGACTACCCTGCTACGTGTATGCGAGCGTTTATTGGCTCCCGTGACCTACACGAATTTCCCGTTGACCCCTGGGATGATCGTGCCGTTCACGAACAAATCACTGAGCTAGCCAAAAAATTTCCAGAAAAAACACGAATCGGAATCAATTTAACCGGCGGCACAAAGTTGATGTTTGCTGGCGCGCTTTCTGCTGCGCGCGAGCTTGGTGCCGTTCCGTTCTATTTTGATAGCAAGAATCGTCGCGTTACCTTCATTGACAGTGTTCGGCGCGAAAAAATCAGGCGGATTGATTCAATTGAAACTTTTTTAAACCTCAACAGCGATGGGTTGGAGATCGTATGCAGTTCTGGGATGAATGAGATCTTGCTGAATCGTCAACTGCTGACCGACACTCTTTGGCGGTATCGTGCCAAGGTGCGTAAGTTTTATAGAGAGCTGACTGACTATAACAAAGCATTCAAACCATTCGAAATTTGTCGTGATGGCGTACATTTCAAACTGGATGAAATGGAGACAGCATCAGTCCAGGGTTACGGACTGGATCTGGTATTCGAGAAATGGCCTGATTTTGCCAAGTACCTGTCTGGCGGCTGGTTCGAGGAATTTGTCTATTTGCAATGCAAACCCTATGAAGATGCTGGTGTCATCCAGGACTTGCGGATTAATGTCAAGCTGAACCTGAATCCCTAATCCCTAGATAGAAAACACTAAAACGCAGGAAGCCTTGGCTGTATAATGGTTTGTAACCAAACGCACCAGCACCCAATGGGTGATACAACTCAAGGCTTAAGATGATTTTACC
>Ga0314774_1000451_pt1 | contig 33446 bp, 27 predicted proteins | sample MetaGCBIA2018_FD_204515 | JGI IMG/M metagenome (GOLD analysis project Ga0314774, IMG submission 204515) | Cryopeg brine microbial communities from Beaufort Sea near Barrow, Alaska, United States - CBIA 2018 | ecosystem: Environmental > Aquatic > Marine > Coastal | place: USA: Alaska | collected... | reverse complement strand
TACCACTGTCACAAACTCTCTTCGGCTTATATCGCCATAAGGATAGATTCTCAGGTACTACAACGTAGGCCGCTCATCCCAGACCAATTTTCTAGTGAGCCACGAAACGCAGCAAACGCGTCTCGGGCTCGTAAGAAAATTTGGCCCGTGATTCAAAGTCCTACGTGGCAGTACCTGAGAATCTATCCCATACATCGCCATATGTCTCAGCTAAGGGATAAAAGATTAAAAGAACAAGGCAAAAGACACAGTCGATGGCGACTCAAACGACCAGTTCGTTCTTTAAATCCCTGAGTTAGAAAAAGTTTATTGACAAGAATTTATCATTAAAAACTAATGAAAACAATTGAGATTTTAACAAGATTTTAATTGTTTTTTTTAATGTACAATGGTACAATTAACAAAAATGAACGGGGGTTTACTATTGTGCAAATTCTAAAAGATGAAGTCAAGAATAGTATAAATAATGCCGCCGTAGAATGTTTTATAGAGATGGGTTATGAAAAAGCTTCGATGAGAGAAATTTCAAAACGATCTGGATTATCTGTTGGAAACCTATATAGATATTTTCCTAATAAAGAAGCCTTGTTTGATTTTGTGGTAAGTCCAGCTGTGAAACTGTTGGATGAAAGACCTATGAAACCAAAAGCGGCTGTTCCTTTTCTTGATATTAATATGATGCAAGAGATGGAACTAATAGAAGCGATTATTCAAGCAAGAATAGCAAATCATGATGCAATGTTTATTCTATTTCTACGGAGTAAAGGTACAAAGTATGAGAATATCAAGAAAAAGTTCGCAAAATTAATTGAGGAGCAGAGTATTGAATTTATTGAAAAAGAGTTCAAAAATGATCCCAGAATTATTGATGGCGACTTATATCATAGAGCTGCATCGGCGGCTTTTGTTGAAGGGTTTTTAGTTATACTGGAAGAAGCAGAAGATGAAAAAAGTTTTATAAGGAATTTAATTCAGTTTATTGAATTAAATGTAAAAGCCATAGCGAGGCATATGTACAATGTTAGAGACAATAAGGTTCAATTCAGGAGGATTAATCATGAAGAAATTTATAAGCATTTTAGTAGTCATTGCGATAATAGGGGCGATAGCAGCACCGAGGATAATTGAACTAGTTAGAAACGATGTAGTTACTGAAGAGGAAGTTGCTTCAATAACAGTTGAGGGTGTTGATGTGATGACAGAAGACTTAAAAACATATGTTGAATTAATTGGGAATACTTATCCTAACAAAACAATTCCAGTGCTTCCTTCAATGCCTGCAGAGGTAGTCAGTATAGAAGTTGAAGTTGGAGATTTTGTTAATGAAGGGGATATATTATTCACGCTTGATGGAAGTAATATTGACTCACAAGTAACACAAGCGGAATTCGGAATAGAACAAGCATCGGCAGCGGTTTCACAAGCATATGTTGGGATCAAAAATGCAAATGCAGGTATTTCGTCAGCCCAATTAGCTTATGATATGGCTAAAAGCAATTATGAGATGAATTTGAAGAATTATCAATTTGCTGTTGATAATCTTGCTAAATATGAGAAACTTTATGCTGATGGCATAGTTTCTCAAATGGAATACGAACAAATGAAACTTCAAGCTGCTCCTGAAACACTGGAGTTATTAGATAAACAATTAGCACAAGCAGCTCAAGGATTAGATCAAGCGCAGTTGGGTAAAGAACAAGCCAATTCAGGATATACTCAAGCGAACGTAGGTCTTAAACAGGCTAAAGAAGGACTGGAATCAGTAGGTGATACTTTAGATGATTTAGTTGTTAGCGCACCTGCGACCGGGTATATTACTGCTCAAAACCTTACTGTAAATGTAATGGCTTCAAATGCAAGTGCAGCTATGATGATTGATGAGTTACAATTGATTAAAGTCATAACTAATGTTACAGCAAATCAAGTAAATGCAATCAAGGCGGGTGACATTGTCGATGTTATTATCAGTTCAAACAATAAAAAATATGTAGGAACAGTTAATACGGTCGCTCTAACAGCGGATGCAAGAACAATGTTATACCAAGTGGTTGTCATAGTTGAAAACAAGGCGCTTGAGATTAAACCGGGTATGTTTGCTACAGTTAAAGTTATCATCGGTAAAGCAGAAAATGCTCTTGTAGTGCCTGCAGAAGCAGTTGTTGTACGTGATGGTAAAGATGTTGTATTTGTTCAAAATGGTGATAAGGCAATATCTGTGGAAGTGACAAAAGGACTGGATACCGGTTTCTATACAGAGATTACAAGTGGATTAAAGCTAGGTGATGTTGTTATTACGAAAGGTGTAGGTCTTATAGATGAGTCAACAATAATCAAAGTTGTAAGGGGTGATGAATAATGAATATTTCATCACTAGCAGTAAAACGACCTGTAACAACAGTTATGTTAGTATTAATTGTTGTTCTTTTGGGTATGGTTTCTGCAACAAGAATTCCTATTGATTTATATCCTAATATTGAAATACCTGTTGCAATTGTAAGCACCTCTTACCCCAATGTTGCACCTGAGGAAATAGAAACCTTAGTTACAAGACCAATTGAGGAGGCAGTAGGTACTGTTTCAAATCTTGATGTGATTCAATCGATAACGACAGAAGGTACTTCTATTGTAATAGTTCAATTCAAATTTGGTACAGATATGGACTTCGCGGCCTTAGATATGCGCGAAAAAGTAGATTTAGTATCAGGATTTTTACCTGCTGGTGCCTCGGATCCAATGGTTATGCAAATAGACATTAATGCACAAGCAATTATTCAGATGTCACTATCAGGTGCTGATGTGGCAACACTTCAAAGTTATGCTGATGATATTATAAAACCGGCAATTGAAAGAGTTGAAGGTGTTGCTTCGGTAGATGTCTCGGGTGGATATGATAATTATGTTTCTATAAAGGTTGATACTGAACAATTAAACGGTTATGGCTTATCCATTGATACCATTGCAGGAATACTTGCTTCGGAGAATATAAATCTTCCAGCAGGTGCTGTTAATAAAGGAGACAATGGACTGCTTATTCGAACGGTTGGAGAGTTTGAAAGTTTAGCAGGAATTAGAGATACGCCAATTCCGATGCCTGCAGGTGGGATAATTCGTCTTTCTGACATTGCAGAAGTAACTATTGCGAATAAGGATCAAACATCGATTACAACAGTTGATGGAATACAAGCTGTCAGTATTGGTGTACAAAAACAATCAGGAGTTAACACTGTTGCGGTTGCTAATGACGTCAATGAAGTGATTAGTGAATTGAGAAGCACAAGTCCCTATGAAATAAAAGTAATTATAGATCAATCAGATTTCATTAATAAATCCATTAGCCAAGTTGGGCAAAATGGTATTATCGGTGGATTACTTGCCATATTGATTCTTCTTATTTTCCTACGAAGTTTTAGAAGTACAATTATTATAGGTTTGTCCATACCGATTTCAATTATTGCAACAGCGGTTTTATTATATTTTTCAGACATAACGTTGAATATGATGACTTTAGGTGGTTTGGCATTAGGGATTGGTATGCTGGTGGACAACTCGGTTGTTGTTCTAGAGAATATTTATCGTTTCGTACAAGATGGATATGATAAGAAAGAAGCGTCAATAAAAGGAGCGCAGGAAGTTGCCATGGCAGTTACGGCATCCACACTGACAACAGTTGCAGTATTCCTGCCAATGGTTTTTGTTGAAGGTATAACTTCGATCATGTTTAGAGAGTTTTCTCTTACAGTTACATTCTCATTATTGTCATCACTTGTAATTTCATTAACACTTATTCCTATGATGGCATCCAAAATGTTAGTAGTTGATCAGTTTGAAGGTAAACATCATGAAACAAAATTCAAGGTAATTGGATTTTTCCTAGACAAATTTGACGTGTTATTCAAAGGTCTTGAAAATAAATATAAAAACTTACTAGAATGGTCATTACATCATAGAAAAACAATTGTAGTTCTTGCGTTATTTGTTTTTATTATTTCATTATTGTCAGCTACACTTATTGGTATGGAATTCATGCCTGAATCTGATGAGGGTACATTTGCTATTTCGGTTGAACTTGAACCAGGTGCAAAGATTGATGATACGGCAGAGGCAATGAATGCAATTGTTGATAAGATTGTAGATATTGAATCTCTCGATTATCTATTTACATCAACACAAGGTAATATGTTCCTTGCATCAGGTGTAAATATGGGTACAATTAATGGGGTATTAGTACCACTGGACCAGAGAGATGTTAGTGTTTTTGATGTGGTATCCGAAGTGGAATCGCGTATTCAAGGCGTTCCGGGAGTTATTACTTCGGTTGCAGCACAAAGTTCGATGGGAATGATGACCGGTGGCGGTGGTGCTATTTCTATTGAGATAAAAGGATCGGATTTGGAAACGCTTAAATCTTTAGCTGATCAAATTGTCGTTGCAGGTGAATCCGTCGAAGGAACTAGAAATGTTAGCTCAAGTATGGCAGATCCAATTCCTCAATTTGAAATTGCTCTCAAGAGAAATGATGCAGCAAGATATGGATTGACAACGGCGCAAATATCCAGTGCTGTTAAAGCAATGTTAGACGGTCGTACCGCTACAAGATATAAACTTGAGGGTACTGAGCTGGATGTTGTTATTGAAGGTGACTCAAGATATGAAGAAAGTGTTGAAAACCTGAAGCAATTAATGCTACAATCACCTACAGGGGCATTAGTTCCACTTGAACTTGTAGCAGACATAACGACTGAAACAGGAGCTGTTTCAATTAATCGTAGTAATCAAGCAAGATATGTTACTGTATCAGCCGATATATACAACAGAGACCTTGCGACAATTACTTCTGAATTTAAAGAACGCGTCGCAGAAATTCAATTGCCTCGCGGTTACTCCGTAACCTTTGGGGGACAAAATCAAGAAATGGTTGAAGCCTTTTCAGATTTAGGACTTGCAATGATACTTGCAGTTTTACTGGTTTATATGATTATTGCGTCTCAATTTGAATCGTTATTATTACCGTTTATTATTATGATGTCAGCACCATTGGCATATTCAGGTGGTTTGATTGGCCTGTTTATAACAAATCGAACGCTTAATATTACATCGGTTATTGGTTTCATCATGTTATCAGGTATCGTAGTTAATAATGCAATTGTTCTTATTGACTACATTAAAACCCGGCGTGACATGGGTGAGGATCGAGAAACTGCAATATTAAATGCAGGTCCAATCCGATTAAGACCCATACTAATGACTTCATTAACCACAATTTTAGGTCTTGTACCTTTAGCAATAGGTATTGGTGAAGGAGCTGAAATCCAAGCTTCAATGGCGACAGTTGTTATTGCAGGACTTATGTTATCCTCATTATTGACACTATTATTTATACCGGTTGTTTATACAATATTTGATAACACACATATGAAATACATAGACAGAAGAGAACGCCGAAGGATTAAGAAACTAGCTAAACACGCGTAGAAGGAGGATAATGTATGATGAAGAAACTTTCTTCAATAGGTCGAAAAACTCTTGCCATCAGCTTGGTAGCAGTCATGACTATAGGAGTATCTATAGGTTCCAATTCACTTTTTGCTGAAGAGGAAGTTACAGTATTAACAAAAGAAGCATTTATTGAAACCGTTCTCGTTGATAACCATACGATTATTGGACTTGAAGCTCAGTTGGTACAATTAGAGAATCAAAAAGAAAGTATGGCAGCAGTAGCCAATATGTTGGCTCAAGTCCATGGTGTAGTGCCTAGGTATAATGCACTTGGTAAAAAGTTCATTTACACTCGATCGGTTCCTGATTATGCCAGATATCTATCCCTTGGCGGCAAAGTCCTACTCAAGATGCCGATTGAGGCAACAGTCGCTGAAACGGCTGAATATGGTGTGTTGGACGGAACGATAACACCAGAAGAGAAAGCAACAATCATGACTCCCTTTGAGTATGCTGAGTACTTAGGTTATGGGGATGCACTTCGTGCATTTGGGATTGATACTATAACGGTAAGTCCTGACCAAGAATATGAAACTTTTATTCTGCCGATATATGTTGGCTCAAAAGCGATTACTTCTGGTATAGAATCATTGCGAGACGGTATTAAATCAGCTCGTGGTGGTATTTCAGTCGGATCCGCTCAGTTATACAACACAGTACTGATGTTTGAGGATTTATTAAAGATTCTAGATTTAAGTTATGAAGTATCCGCTTTGAATTATGATAATGCTCAGGAAAAAAATGAAAAAGGCCTTATTAGTGATATTAGCTTGAAGATAAGTTATAATGATATGCTTAAGGCGGAGCTTAACCGTAATAAAATGGTTCGAGATATTGATAATCTTAAAATGAACATGAATGTGATGATGGGAGCAAGCCCTAGTGAAGCTTTTGAAGTGATAGCCGCTGAGGATGAAGTTACAATAACAAAGTTAAGCGGCTTATATGGTTACACTCAAGAAGCGCTGGTTCAAAGAAATGAGATTATCAGCTTAAACAGATCCATTGACGATCAACAATTTAAACGTATTTTTGTTCGAGATCTTTATAATGAATCTGACGGTAGATATGTCATTGAGTTGAAGCGGTTAGAATTACTGAAAATCGACTTGGAAATGACAAATGATAATATTACGGTTGAAGTACGTGAACTGTATAACGACGTTCTTGAGAAAGAACAAGCACTTGCAATTGCAAACTTAGATGTACAGGATGCGCTAAGACAATATAAAGAACTAGCAATAAATGTAGAGCTGGGATTTGTGGTTGAAAGTACGTTGACTAAGCTCAACTTGTTGGTGACAGGGGCTGTAAACAGTGCTCAATCAGCAGGTCGTGATTATTTAAGCGCAGTGGATAGTTTATTGGGTGCTAGCAGTTTTGGACCGGGAAATTAAGAGGAGGAATGGATAATGAAAACAAGAAAAAGTAAAATCAATGCATTGTTAATTAGCACAGTATTAGTTCTGACTCTTATATCACCCATATTTGGTACAGAGAGTCAAAATGAAAAGATAAATATTAGAAACTTTGAAGAAGCGATTCTAGTAACGGATATTGAAATTACAAGAACTAAAAAAGCAGCAGCAATTGAGCAGTATAACCTTAAAAGTGCAGAAGCAGATGAGCATACAGCGGGAGACTCTGACTTAGAGACGAAGAGAAACCGTGGCTATAATGTTAAGAAAGCTCAAAAAGACCTAGATTACACATTTTGGCTAGTAAGTGAAAAGGAAAAGTCAGTCGTACTTGAAGGTAAAGACAACTACTTCAACTATTTGCTGAAGCAAGATGAGATTGCTTTGCAAAAAAGCAAAATAGCTCGTTTGAAAAAAGAGCTAGCAAAAATCGAAACAAAGATTTCTTTAGGAACAGCAGTACAATCACTTAAAGTATCTAAAGAACTTGAAATATCTAAAGAAGAGTTTAATCTAGTTACATTAGAATTTGATCTTGAATCAATAGCTCTTCAACTCAACAAATCATTAAAATGGGATTTAGAAACTACTATTGATGTATTTCCAACGGATATCCCAACCGTTGTATTTGATGTTGAAGATTTAGTGGCAGTTGTTGAAACTGTATTTGAAAATCATGGCGAAGTGAATAAATTAAACATAGAACTTGAGTTAGCTGAAATGGATCTTGAGTTTTTAGAGGAAGATGAAAATAACGAAGAAGACGATAGAGTTATCATTGATGCAAAAGCGGATATTGATAATCTTAAATTGGACATTCAAGCTAAGAAATTAAACCTTGAATATGATATTCGTAGCACATATAACAGTGTGTTGAATAGTAAAGATCAATTGGCAATTAAAGAATTAGAACTTGAAAATCTTGAATATAATCTCGAAATAACGAATAAACGTTACAATGTTGGACTTGAAGTCATAGCATCCGTTGAAGCTGATCAAGAAGCGGTCGATTTCGGTGAACAAGCACTGAAACAAGCTCGTTTAGATTATTATATTCAAGTTGAGACATATAAAAGTTTAACTACTTTTGAAGAATAACTTTTGGAAGAATAAGAACTTGAATCATTTCTATATTCAAATTAGTATTCAAATCAATAAGTGAAAAACTTATTAATCTGGTGTTTTGCCCAAGAATTGGTGGGTAAAACACCTTTTTTTGTTTACTTGGAAAGTCATATAAAGGACTTTACTGATTGTCGCTCGCATAAGCAATGATAGTTGTCACTCGCATAAGCGCTAGTAGCGGAGGGGTTCGATCGATTGAGCTCCTCTCGCTCCCGTCCGCGATTTTGACAAGCAAAATCACGTAGGTCAAAGTTCGTCGCCTCAATCGATCAAACCCCTCAACAACTGCCACTAATGTTCGCTCGGGATTGGAAAAGAAAGAAAAGAAAATAGTTTGGGTTGCAATAGATTTTAACAAAACTTAGCTTGAAGCTTGGAGAATAAACCAGTCGTTTGAGTCTCCATCGTTGTGTCTTTTTTCTTTATCTTTTTAATCCCTTAGCTCAGGCATATGGCGATATAAAAAGAGGTTGTTTACAGTCTATAATGCAACGTACAACCATTATTAAGCAACTTACTTGTTGACGGATTGAATGAATTCAGCATTCAAGATATACTATAAATACAGAAGGGGAGGTGGCTGAAATCAAAATCACCATTGAAAATATTCCAATTGGAAGTGAACCGGAAATCATCGTCAGGTGTAATGAGACAGACGAGTCATTGTTACAATTGATTCATTCCTTTAATTCATCTTCGAAAAAGTTGATTGGTGTGATGAATCAACATGTTCATATCATTCAACCAAAAGATGTTTATTATTTCGAATCCATTGAGAACAAAGTATTTATCTACGGAAAAGAAAAAGTTTATGAATCACGACTAAAGCTATACGAGATTGAGTCAGTATATGGGAGTGGAGGGTTTTTTCGGTCTTCTAAGTCAACCATTCTCAACATAGCAAAGATAGAATCAGTTGCCCCTATGTTTTATGGAAAGTTTGAGGCTTTGCTTTCAAATGGCGAAAAGGTGGTTGTATCTAGACAATATGTTCCGGTGCTTAAACAAAAATTAGGTTTGTAAGGAGGTAGTACAATGAAAATTGGTAAATATTTAACTTATTTTTTAAGAGATTTATTTGTTGAGAGTGTAGTACTAGTGGCAGTGGTTTCGATTTTGTCGATGTTATTCTCCACCAATACGATAAACGGTTCGATATTGCTACAAATAGTGATTGGTGCATTAGGATTCAATTTTTTTAAGTTTGCGTTTATCGAAAAATATGAACAAGGAAGAAAGGAACAGCTGATTAACTTTTTTGTCAATACGTCATTGGGAGATTTGATGATTATATTATGGCTATATTTATTTAGCACAGATAGGCAGCTTTCACCAGAAGTTGCATTAACCTGGATTATCATATTGATCGTTGTGAAAATTGTCGTGTTCTATATGATGTCCAAAGATTCTTTGGATCAAGTTAAACAACTGAATCAAAAATTTAGTGAGATGAAAAAGGGTAATGCTGAGCATAGAAATAAGAGTTGAAATAAGAGCGTTTAGACTGTTCTGATATTCAAATCAATAATTGAAATTGAATTCTAAACCTGATAGAATTAAGGGAAGCAAAAGGGAAGCAAAAGGGAAGCAAAAGGGAAGCAAAAGGGAAGCAATAAAGTGACAAAAGGAAGCAAAAATGAAGGAGTGACGGATATGTTGAATTCTGTATCTGAAACAGCTATAATTACCCTAAAATCAAGAGTCATTGAATCTGCTAAGGAAAATGGCATAATCAAGGACCCTATGGGTAAGTTACTGTATGAAAGCCTTTTGGAAAACCTGAATGAGGATGTGAAAAATCGTATCATCAAAAGAAAGATGTCCAGTGTTCTATCGGCGCATATTGCCATTCGAGGAAAGAAGTATGATGACTATACTTCTGATTTTTTGAAAAGAAATCCGGATGGTCTGGTTGTCAGCTTAGGTTGTGGGTTCGATACAAGATATTGGCGAGTCGGCATTAATAAGGATAATTACATTGAATTGGATTTGCCTGAGGTGATAAAAACAAAGCAGGAGCTTCTGGGGAATCAATTGGAGTATAGAACAATTAGTGATTCTATTCTTGAAATGGGATGGATGAATGAAGTGAAGTCGCTGAAAGATCGTCATGTTCTGTTTATTGCTGAAGGATTACTTATGTATCTACCTGAAGAAGAGGTCATTAATCTGTTTAAAAACCTGGCAGATAATTTTTCTGAATCCGAATTTGTCTTTGAAGTTGTAAACAAGAAATATACAAAAGGCTTCAACAAAAAAATGGTAGAGATGAAGATGAAGAAATCCGCTGGCAATGATGCGGGGTCTTCCTACAATTTTGGAGTAGTGAATTCCAAAGAAGTTGAAGGGTATCATCCCGGATTAAAAGTGGTTGAAGAATGGTCTTATTTTGAATCAGAAGATCTTGAACCTGCAATTCTAAGGATGTTCGGTAAGTTTAAAACCTTCACAAGAACTCAGTGGACAATGAAAGCAGTGATTAACGGTTAATTGTCAATATTCTGATCTTCGTAGTAATATGTTGTCTTCTGTAAAATCAGAAAAGGAAGACAATATTGACGTAGGTTTCCAACAGTAAATTAACATGACCTTTAAAGTGATGAAGTGACAGCGTTTAAGATAAGTGCTACAATTTTGATTAGAGATTAATCAGAGTTGTAGCACTTATTAAGTACGTCAGGTATGAAACTATTAATATAGTGACAACTATGAATGAGGAGGTTGGTATGCAAATAGTATCAGTAAGAGAAAATCCTGAATATAAAGAAAAGGCAATTGAATACCTACAGAGTAAATGGGCAAATGAGGATAGTATGATGGTTTATGAAGACTGCATAACTCATTGTATAGATACAAAAATCCCTTTGCCACAATGGTATCTATTAGAAGATAAAGGGGAAGTAATCGGTTGCGCAGGGCTTATTACCAATGATTTTATTAGTCGTATGGATTTATATCCATGGGTATGTGCAGTTTTCATTGATGAAAAAAACAGAGGACATGGGTATGGTTCGTTGTTGTTAAATCGTGCTAAAAAAGACACAAAAGCAGGTGGTTTTCAACATCTTTATCTATGTACAGGGCATGTAGGGTATTATGAAAAATATGGATTCAAACATATTGGAACGGGTTATCATCCATGGGGAGATAGCTCGAGGATATATGAGATCGAAGTATAGTTGTATGATAGGTTTAATCAGAAAACCTTGTATTCATATGCTGTTTAAGATAGAATGAGATGATATTTAAGTTGAAATAAGCATAATATTCAAGCAAAAAAAAGCACAATATTCAAGTAAATATAAAAACAATATTCAAGCAAATATAAACATAAAATTCAAGAAAAAATCATAGTTAAGAGGTCCTCAATGAAAAAATTGGTATTAGCAGAAAAGCCTTCCGTTGGAAGAGATATTTCAAAAGTTTTAGGTTGTGTCAAAAAGAACAATAGTTATTTTGAAGGAAAAGACTATATTGTAACTTGGGCATTAGGCCATTTAGTTACTCTAGCAGCTCCCGAAAAATACAAAAAAGAATTTAGTGAATGGAAGTTAGAAACACTTCCAATGTTACCTCAGCCATTTAAACTAGAGGTTATAGGAAGTACTTCTAAACAATATTCGGAAGTTAAAAAACTTCTGGAGAGAAAGGATGTATCAGAGGTTGTTATCGCAACCGATGCAGGGCGCGAAGGCGAACTTGTAGCTCGATGGATCCTAGATTACGCAAGATGTAAAAAGCCGATTAAACGTTTGTGGATATCTTCGGTTACAGACAAAGCCATTAAAGATGGTTTTAATAAACTGGTTGATGGACATAAGTATGATCGACTTTATAAAGCGGCGGTGTCAAGAGCTCAAGCGGACTGGATTGTAGGGATAAATGGGACAAGAGCATTAACATGCAAGCATAATGCAAGTTTATCAATGGGTCGAGTTCAAACACCTACACTTGGTATTATTGCAAATAGAGATGATGTTATCCGAAAATTCGAAAGTCAAACTTTTTATGAGATAAAATCTGAAGTGAATGGGATTAAGGTTCGAAGAGTTGATGCCAAATCAGGTCAGAGTCGAATTAATGCTAAATCTGAAGCAGAACAATTACTTAATAAAATCAAGAACAAACAAGCTATAGTTAAGAGCATTAGCGAAACAGATAAGAAAACTTATGCTAAAGGATTATATGATTTAACTGAGCTTCAAAGAGACGCAAATAGATTATATGGATTTTCAGCGAAAGAAACTTTGAATGTAATGCAGCAACTATATGAGAAGCACAAGGTATTAACGTATCCTCGTACGGATTCTAAATACATTACAGATGATGTCGTCGGAACGCTAGCTGATCGTGTTAGAGTGTGTCGAAGTAGCGCCCTTAAAGATATTTGCACATCCATATTAAGACAACCGATCAGGGGCAATAAATCCTTTGTTGATAATTCAAAAGTGGGAGATCATCATGCTATTATACCTACAGAACAACAACCGAATTACAGTGCTTTTGTCCCAAAAGAACAAAAGATCTATAATTTAGTTGTCAAAAGATTTTTATCAGTATTATTACCGCCTTATGAATATAAAGAGATATCTTTAGAGGTTCAAGTTGAAAATGAACTTTTCAGAGGTAAAGGTGCTGTTGAAAAGAACATAGGATGGAAAGTTGTTTATCAGTCAGATAATAATATGATGGATGATAACTACGATCAAAGTAATGGAAAAGAGGGGCCTTCCTTTAACTCAAAAGACAATGCTAGCGGTATGATTTCGAAACAATTTTTAGCTAATATTGAACAATTGAAGAAAGGAAAATCTGTTTCTCTAATAGGGACAAAAATTGACCAAGGAAAAACGAATCCTCCAGGATATTTATCTGAAGGTGACTTGTTGCATGAAATGGAAAAGGTCGGTTTGGGAACCGTTGCGACACGATCAGATGTCATTGAGAAAATTGTCTCAAATCAGTATGTAGATAAGATGAATTCGAAGCTGAGAATCACAAAAACCGGTAAACAATTACTTGAGTTGGTACCATATAAGTTAAGGTCTAGTGACTTAACGGCTAAATGGGAAAAAGACTTGGAAGCCATTGCAAAAGGTAATAAAAGCGAAGTGGTATTCATGCAAGAAATGGTTGCTTTTACGAAGGAAATCGTGACTGAGATTAAGAAAGATGTTCATCAATTCAAGCATGAAAACGTATCAACGGAAAGTTGTCCGGATTGTGGTCAAAAACTGTTGATTATTCATAGCAAATTTGGGGAAAAGTTAGTTTGTCGTGATCGAAACTGTGGATATCGTAAGAACTTATCAAAAACCACAAATGCAAGATGTCCAGTTTGTAAGAAGAAGTTGGATCTTGTAGGTTCAGGAGAAAATCAAACTTTCGTTTGTAAATGTGGCCATAAAGAAAAATTGACATCTTTTAATAAACGCAAAGAAACTTCGAATAAGCAAATGTCGAAAAGAGAAGTGAGTAAATTTCTTGATAAGTCATCCAAAAAAGAAGAATCATTTAATAATCCGTTTGCAAATTTAATGGATGATTTTGATAAAAAATAATAAAACGTGCAATAAATAGCGAAAATATTAAAAAAAATAATTATTTTTTATTGTTTTAAAGCCTTTTATTTAGGACCTTTAGCATGAAACAAATGCAGGAAATCCACCAAGACGATAAAAAAAGTGTTGACACATATTTTGTAAAGTGCTAATCTTAAGTCAGAAAAGAAAACAAACGAGGTAAATGTATCTCATTTGTTAGACAATTGAAACTAAACTTTTAGAAAAGGAGGTAGGAACATGATTAACAATAATAAACTATACAGATTTGTACAATTTAATTTTGTCGATTTCGGTGATGTAGCCAAATCTAATGAATTTACATATTATGATACCCTACCTCAATATAAGGTTTAGAGTTTTCATCATTTTATTATGTTTGTAATAAATTGGTAAAAAGTTTGAATATTATGATTATTGAGCCATGGGTGCAAACCTATGGCTTTTTTATATGTTTTATTTGAAAGTGGAGTGGTTTAGGTGATTGCAATTAACAATTGCAATCAGTTGATACTATTTCGCGGAACATAGAAAGAAAAAGCCATGGGAAACCAAGGCTTTTTTGTTTGCCAAAATACCGCCATACAGGGCGGCTCATCATAATGCCGGACCAATTCTGCTTCGCTAAAAGCAAGAATGTAAACTAAAAGCAAGAATGTAAACAATGAGAGAAGTTATAAAGAGATTATAAAAGAATTGAACTCAAGCAGTAAAAAATTAGAGGTATAAAATCTCTAAAGATCAATACTTGGTAACTATAAATTTACATAGATAGACACAAGAAACTAACAACATCAGATGAGAAAGTCAATGGGGAAAAAGGATGAAAAAGATTTATAAAAGAGAGAATGAGAACAAATTTAAGTTGAGACAAAATTATGTAGGTCCATATCACACAAATAATTTGTCAGGTAACTACGCTGTTAATCCTTATGAAAGATTTCGATTAACGAACGAACATAGGCTACGTTAAAAACTAGGGGCTAATGCCCAAGAACGTAACAAGAAGAATTATTTTTAATAATTACAGGAGGAGCTTGATGAAACGTATAATTAGGTATTTGAAAAAATACTGGTGGATTTATTTATTAGGTTTTGGATCGATGAGTGTAGGAATATTCCTCGACATGTTTAATCCAATTATCGCCGGACGAATTATAGATGAAGTTATCGTTAAAGGTGATAAAAACTTATTTGGAACCCTTGCACTACTTTTAATTGGTATTACGGTAGGTCGTGCGATTGCAGGATATGCTAAAGAAATGTTGTTTGACTTTGTAGGTGTCAACATAATGATGGAATTGCGTCAGAATATTTTTGACCATATTCAAAGTTTAAGTTACAACTTCTTTGAGTCAAAGAACACCGGCGAATTAATGGCACGTATCAAAGAAGATGCTGAAAGAGTGTGGGAAGGATCAAGTTTCGGGATTATGTTGGCAATTGAATCATTCGTCACCTTATGTATTGCATCCTATTTGATGTTGCTAATAAGTCCAAAACTATCAATAATCACCTTTATCACTTTACCGATATTAGGCTGGTTAGCGCTAGCGCTGGAAAGAAAAATCGGTAAAACATATGAAGACATCAGTGAACAAAACGCTGTTCTTAATACAACAGCTCAAGAAAATATTGCAGGAGTTCGCTTGGTAAAAGCTTTTGCAAGAGAGAAACATGAAATTAAAAAGTTCTTAGAAAAAAATGACGGTTATTACAAGCTTAATTATAAGCAAGCTAAGATTTGGGGGTTGTTCTACCCACGTATTGAGTTAATGACGAATATCCTTCCGATACTTGTCATCACCATTGGCGGAGCCTTTGTAGTAGGTGAAGAGATGACCATCGGTACCCTTATCAAGTTTTCGGGTTATATGTATATGGTTATTTGGCCAATGCGTATACTCGGTTGGATTACAAATGTTATGGCGGAGGCTTTTGCTTCTGCACGAAAAATTGATACTGTTTTTAAATGTGAAACAGAGATTAAGAACAAAGAAGACGGCATTGTTAAAGATGAACTTATAGGTCGAATTGAGTTTAAAAATGTATCACTGAAATTAAAAGAAACTGAGATTCTTAAAGATTTAAACTTTACGGTTGAACCGAATAAAACATTAGCAATAATGGGTACAACAGGTTCAGGTAAAAGTTCGATCATTAATGTTCTTACAAGATTTTATGATCATAGCTCAGGCACCATTAAAATTGATGGTGTTGAACTGGCAGACTATGATTTGCATAACTTAAGGAGTCATATTTCAGTTGTTATGCAAGATGTGTTTTTATTTAGTGATACCATTGAAGAAAACATATTATTCGGTGTGAAAGAAACAACAGACCATGATGCAATGATTGAAAAATCAATGAGTGCTCAAGCCCACGGCTTTATAGATCGTATGGATGAAAGCTATCAAACAGTGATTGGTGAAAAAGGTATAGGTCTCTCCGGAGGACAGAAACAACGAATTTCAATAGCAAGAGCCTTTGCTAAAAACGCGAATATCCTTGTGTTTGACGACTCAACTTCGTCGCTTGATATGGAGACAGAATACCAAATTCAACAAGAAATCGAAAAACTTGAAAATGTAACAAAAATAATTATCGCACATAGAATATCCGCTGTTAAAAAAGCTGATGAAATTATGATCATTGATAAAGGTGAAATAGTTGAACGCGGAACGCATAAAGAGCTCATTGCCCTTGAGGGTCGCTATTATCAGACGTACTGTGAGCAGTATGAAGGTTTCATGGCAGGATAAGGAGGGCGTTATGCCTATTAATAATTTTAAAGAAGACGAACAAACGAAACAAGTACTAAAGATTGTAACTATAAAAAGACTGCTTGCGTATATGACTAAATACAAGAAAGAAATTGTCATCGTAATAGGATTGATGTTTGTCATACTTGCGGCTAGTACAGTGAATCCATTATTGATAAAAATTGCCATTGACGATTATATACAAGTTGGAAAAAGCGATGGCCTTATATTTATTGCTGTTGGAGCATTAGTGATCAACATCATAAGTGCTTATTGCATTCGAAAAAGAATTCAAATAATGGGTCATGTTTCCAATAAAGTACTTATGGAAATCCGACAAGAACTATATGAACATATTCAAAAAATGTCGTTTAACTTTTTTGACAAACGACCTGTAGGCAAGATTCTAGCAAGGGTTATTGGAGATGTTAACTCACTTAAGAATATTTTGACAAGTGCTGTTATCACACTGATTCCGGATTTGGCAAGTGTTATTGTTGTACTTGTCATCATGATGGTCTTGAATTTTAAGCTTGCATTAGCCGCGCTGTCCTTGCTGCCATTTCTGATTTTTGGAATGTTCTTGGTTGAGGTAAGAGCGCACAAACGATGGCAAATATTCAGACAAAAGAATTCCAATCTAAATGCCTTTACGCATGAAGACTTTTCAGGAATTCGAGTGGTACAAAGTTATACTGCTGAACCACAGACAAGCAAAACATTTAATGGACTTCTTAAAGAGTTAAAACGAACGTTTATGCATGCAATCAGATTAAATGATATGTTCTGGCCAATGGTCGAATTATCATGGGGGATTGGTACTGTATTAGTATTCTTCTTTGGGGTACGATTGCTGGATACCGGGGAAATTACCGTTGGACTTCTCGTTGCATTTACAACATATATTGCGATGTTCTGGAATCCGATCATGAATCTCAGTAACTTTTATAATCAGTTGATTACAAATTTAGCTGGAGCTGAAAGAATCTTTGAAATTCTTGATATTGAACCAGATCTAACAGATGAATCAGAAGCTGTTGAAATGCCAAGAATAAAAGGTGATGTAAGATTTAACAAAGTTACTTTTTCATATGATGGTAAAGTAGAAGTTCTTAAAAACTTATCCTTTCATGTCAAAGAAGGAGAGACGATTGCCTTAGTTGGTCCCACTGGGGCTGGAAAGTCCACGATTGTCAACTTGATCAGTCGTTTTTACGATATTAACGAAGGGATTATTATGATCGATGGACAAAATATTACAAGTGTATCTATTGAGAGTCTACGTAGTCAAATGGGTATTATGACTCAAGATACTTTCTTGTTTTCAGGAACAATTCGAGATAATATTCGCTATGGTAAGCTAGATGCAACAGATATTGATATTATTCAAGCAGCAACTGCTGTTCATGCGCATGAATTCATTATGAGCTTTGAAGACGGTTATGACACAAAGATTAACGAACGAGGTTCAAAGCTTTCGGTTGGACAGCGTCAACTTATAGCATTTGCTAGAACAATGGTAGCAAAACCAAGTATATTAATTCTTGATGAAGCAACATCGAGCATTGATACTACTACAGAAAGACTCGTACAGAAAGGAATTGAAACATTACTGGAAGGCAGAACATCATTTGTTATTGCCCATCGTTTATCAACAATACAAAAAGCAGACCGTATTATGGTTGTAGATAAGCAAGGAATAACAGAAGCGGGAAGCCACAACGAGTTATTGGATCAAAAAGGCCATTATTATGACTTATATATGGCTCAATTCAAAACTGCAGATGATGAGGTCGCTATTAATTCACAGGATGTATCTGAATTAGAACCTGATATTGATACTGCTGGTTAGTTTTGTTTGATAATTGAGATTTGGAAAGCAAGAGAGTATAAAGTGAAAAATAGTATAAAAACGAATGCTTATATAATGAAAACCTTAGATCACATTGAAAAAATGGGAAAACAAAGAAACAGACCTTATAACGTTGTTTCAAAAGATATTATGTTTAAAATGGATTGTGCTAAACAGCTGTTTAGGCAAATCAATCGCTTTTAGACTAATTATAAATTGTTATGAAAGGAGGTGGTGCCAGTGAGTAACACACAAAAAACTAGCACTGCACGAAAGGAAGGTAGTTTAAGCTAACTACTCATCTTTCACCTTTAATAAATGTTTAAAGGGTGGTGCATTGTGTGGATGGCTCAAGTGAGGTCGCAAGGCTATACTTGGGCCATCAAACATCATTAATTCAGGTTGATAGCCTATATATTTCATATATTATTAATAAAAAATCAGATAGAGTAATTTGGGATTATTGAAAGAAAATCAAATAAGTAAAAAAGAGTGGGTTTTCAGAAGAAAAAGTTATTTTATGGCTCTTCTTCTGGATGTAATATTATACTTCAAGCAGAAGTTAGTGGTATAATTAAACTAGACAATATCATACTTGTTTCACCATGGATTCGGATTTTTTATACTTAGGAGGAGATGCCAATGGCTAATAAGAAAAAAGACTTTGAGAAAATTATTAATGCTATTAATGTAGGTAATGACTTTAGTGGTGTAATATCCATAAGACTAAATGGAGAAATTGTATATGAGAAAGCTTTTGGATATGCTGAACGAGTGAATAAAAGGCTAAATGATGTTAATACTAAGTTTGCTATCGCATCAGGGACTAAGTTTTTAACGGCTCTAGCAATTGGTAGATTGGTCGATCAAGGTAAAGTGGGTTTAGATTCACATGCTTTTGATTATATCGATTATGACTTTCCATCCTATAATAAATTCATTACAATCAGAGATCTGCTAACGCATACTTCTGGAATCCCAGATTACTTTGATGAAGATAAAATCGAAGATATAGATAACTTCACAGTTGAAAAATCTTGGAGTTTAATGTTTAAACCTCAAGACTATTTTGGAATTTTCCCACAAGATCCAATGAAGAATGACCCCGGTGAGATTTTTGAATATAATAATAGCGGTTATATTATATTGGCAGCAATTGTCGCAAAGATATCCGGCATTCCTTATATTGATTTTGTGAAAAAAGAGATTTTTGATCTCTGCGGAATGGAGAATTCGGGATTTTACCCTCTCGATGAATTACCTGCTAATACAGCAATAGGTTATATTGAAACTAAAGGTGGATATAGAACCAACATCCTGAATTTGCCAATGGTTGGTGGCGGTGATGGTGGTGCGTTTACAACCGTTGAAGATTGTTACAAGTTGTGGGACTGTTTTTTCTCAGACGTAATTATTTCGAAACAACTAGTTGAAATTTATACTAAACCATATAGCAAAGTAAATGATGATATCGAAGATGATACTTATTATGGCCATGGTATCTGGATGAACTGTGATAAAAGAAGCACCTGTCATTTGTTTATTGAGGGTTGTGATTCAGGTATATCTTTTCGGAGTGGTTATATTTCAGAAAGAGATATGGTCTATACCATCATGTCAAATACTTCGGATGGAGTATGGTCCTTAATTAAACCAATTATATCCGAATAGAGGCAATTAGATCAAGAAGAGTAGGATGCTCGGTTTCGCAAATTATTGCACCAACATAAGTTCAAGGGTTTTCTGAAAGTTTCAATGACATAAAACGAAATCGGAGAGTAGTATGAAGAATTTTAATCAGTATATAGTAAACATTCTTAAACCGTACAGGGGACTAAATAGAGAAATATATGTCTTGGCAATCTCAAGATTTGTTAACGCGTTAGGGGCGCTTATTTTCCCTTTTATGACATTAATATTAAGTGAAAAAATAGGTTTGGATGAAGTGCAAACAGGTTTTTATACAGCTTTTGCGGGGCTTTTGTTCATACCTGCCGGATTAATTGGAGGTAGGATTGCTGACTTTTTTGGACGTAAAAGAACAATCATAGTATTCGAATGTGTCGGCATGCTAACTTATTTAGTTTGTGTAATCATTGAGCCGACAATGTTGATGGTATATGTACTAATGATGACTGCGTTTTCTTTTGGTGTAGCAGGTCCTGCCCATGATGCGATGATAGCAGACTTTGCTGATGAAAAACAGCGTGAGGGTGCATATTCTCTTATGTATTTAGGCTTTAATCTAGGCTTTGCATTTTCTATGATTCTTGCGGGAAGACTATTTGCAAACCATTTGAAGCTAATGTTTATTATTGATTTATCTACTACTTTTTTGGCTCTACTGTTTATTAGTTTCTTAATCAAAGAAAAGTATGAAGGCGCCAGAGCTAAAGATATAATAAAGGATACTAATGATGACAGTATAGTTGATAATGAGCTCGAAACGCATCATAAAGGAAGTATTTTTGAAGTACTGAAAGAAAGACCTCTTTTGATACAATTTGCTGTTTTAATGTTTTTATATCGTCTCGTATATTCACAATGGAGTTTTTTAATGCCACTTCATACCGTAGCTCTGTTTGGAGATGAAAAAGGCGGCGCTTTATATGGGAACCTTGGTTTTGTTAATGCTCTTATTGTAGTCTCTCTTACTGCGATTATTACAAGGATGTTTATTAAACAAACGAGTATCGTCAGAATTGTTATTGCAGGGATCTTCCTTTCAACAGGATTTGGATTACTGGGTATTATATCATCACCACTGGCTTTTTATATTTCGGTTTTCGTATTTACAATAGGCGAGATAATAGAAGCAATAAGTACGATGCCTTATATAATGAACCATACGCCTGAATCCCACAGAGGAAGAATGAGTGCAGTGATTATGACTGTAATGGGGGTCGGTTTTTCAATAGGACCATTAATACTTGGCATTGTTCTTAAATATACAAGCTATAGTACGAGTTGGTTTGTCACAGGGATTTTAGGTTTTATCGGAGTTGGAGGAATGATTCAGTTGTCTAGAAAAGAGACAATACAAAAAAGATTGATAAAAGAGGAAGCATAAATATTATAAAATAAAAGCTTATAATACATTTGCATGTGAATATTTTGAAACTAATATTTGAAAATCATATAAAATGATGAGCTGTATTCGAACATCAATAAACTATGGGTTTCTAATATGAATAATTCATTAAATCCCCTTTATTCAGAGGCTTAATTCTGTTAAAATAAACATATAGTATACATATTGGATTGATATAATACAAGTATCGCGGAATCTGAAGAATTAGTTTTTCTTGATAAAAACAAGTAGTTATTTATGATCATGATGAAGTTATAAAAGATAAAGAATGGAGGTTTAATATGTGTAAAATTGAAACATTTAATGTAACAATTCCTTATACTGGCCTAGAGAGAAGAGTGTGGGTTTACCTGCCGAGTGGCTATAGTAAAAGTGAAAAAAGATATCCCGTGCTGTATATGCATGATGGGCAAAATCTCTTTGATACCTCGACATCATATGCTGGAGTCATATGGGATATTCATTCTTCGATAGAGTTTTCAATGGTCAAAGGAAAGACAGAAGGTGTTATCGTCGTCGCGATGGATAATGCAAGCATCGATGGTCATGAAAAAGTAGGTAGATTAGATGAATATTCTCCATGGATCAATAGTGAGATAAAGAACTCGATGGTATCTATGGAAATATCACGCGATGTAGGTGGTTATGGCGCTAAATATTCTAAATATATGGTTAAAGGATTAAAGCCATTGATCGATTCTAAGTACAGGACATTAACGGATAGAGACAATACAGGAGTTGCAGGTAGCAGCTTGGGTGGATTGATTTCATTATATATGGCTCTTGAGTATGAAGACGTATTCTCTAAAGTAGGTGCGTTTTCAACATCTGTGTGGTTTGCTGAAAATGAATTAATTAAGTTGATTCATGACCATTCTCCTGAAGCACCGATTAAGTGGTATTTAGATGTAGGGACTAAAGAAACCAGCGACAACAAAATAGCTGATTTTAATGAAATATATATAAAAGGAACGATGGAAGTCTATGAGTCGTTACTTCAAGTAGGGGTTAAAGAAGAGAATATTAAGTTAGTCGTTGATGAAGGTGCACCTCATAACGAAGAATCATGGGCTCGACGTTTTCCGAATGCATTCAACTGGATGTTTAGTTAGAAATCAATATATATTAAGGGGATTCAATTTTTAATTACAGTTCAGATGTATCATTGGATATGATCCGAATGTAATCAAAAGGTAGGGTCCCTTTCTTGTATGTGGAAGATGAAGATTTCAAAGAGGAAGGAGTGATTGTGTGAAGATTATTGATTTGACTAAAGAGTATGAAGCAACCTATCTTATGTGTCTAGAAGACTGGTCAGAAGAGATGAAAGAAGCTGGTAATAGCAAATGTGAATGGTATGAAAAGATGAAAGATAATAATTTGGGCGTTAAGCTTGCTGTTGATGATAAGGGCATAGTTGGTGGTATGATACAGTATGTTCCAATAGAATATTCGGCGGCTAGTGGTCAGGATTTATACTTTATTGATTGCATTTGGGTTCATGGGCATAAGGAAGGAAAGGGGAACTTCCAAAAAAAAGGTATGGGAAAAGCGTTGCTCGCAGCAGCAGAAGCAGATGTGATATTGCGAGGGGCAAAAGGAATTGTTGCTTGGGGACTTAAAATGCCTATCTGGATGAAAGCTTCGTGGTATAAAAAGCATGGGTATAAGAAAATAGAGACTGATAAAATGGCAGTCTTGCTTTGGAAGCCGTTTTCAGAAGATGCCATCCCTCCAAAATGGGTTAAACAAGTTAAACACCCATTAGCAAACGCTAATCCGGGTAAAGTAACTGTTACCGCTTTCTATAATGGCAGATGTCAGGTTCAATGCATAGCTCTTGAACGGGCGAGAAGAGGGGTGAAAGAATATGGGGATCAAGTCGTTCTTGTTGAAATAAACACCTTTGATCGAGAAATCTTTCTTGAGTGGGGAATCGCAGATGCCTTATATGTTGAGGATACAAACCTAACGAAGGGACCGCCAGTCACCTATGAACGGATTATCAAAGTCATTGATAAAAAACTTAAGCATATAGCTTGAATCGGACGTTATAAGGAGAGGACACAAAGTCTCATGAGCTAGAATTGTGTCCTCTCCTTGAATAGCGGCATATACTTTGGGTTAATGGAAAAGACTTGGTTGTTGTGTCGCGATAGATATGGATACGCCATGACTTTAGTCCTTATCTCTTAACAAAGAGGTATATCTTAATACGGTTTTTAACTTATCGGGTTCGGTTTTTCTGAAATCCGAGAGATATATTTCGCGATGCTTAAGTGTTGTGAGTATTAGGTTATGATCCTCTATATATTGCTTCATTTGTGCAAAACTTTGTGGCTCGTTGTCATAAGAGCCATGATGCATCATCTGAACTGACAATCCATCTTCTATTGTTTCAAATCTTAAATCATCTAAATAGTTTGGATTTTTCTTCTTTTTGACACTTTTATAAGCCATCTCAAATATTTCATCAGTGACAAAATCAGGTTGTCTGATCATAATAGTATACATTAATTCATTTTTATCAAAGGTTTTTAATCTTTTACCTTCTTCAGTCAAATCCCATAAGCCTTCAAGTGGATAAACTGTATATTCATAATATCCATCAGGAGTAAAACCACTTTTTGGCATCATTCTAATAGCATAAGATATATTATAGAGGACACCGATCTTGTCAGAAAATTCAGTGCTGGCTGGATGACCTTTTCCACTTAAGGTTACATACTTATATGGGGGCACGGAGATCAATTCGGGAATAGTTTTTGGCAAGTATATTGCTTTTTCCTTTTTACGCCATTCGTGTTTCATTGTATCCCTTCTTTCTTGAGTCTTGTTTCTTATATTTTACCATATTTTTTGGTTGTGTAGAATGTAATAGTAAGCATGAAAAGTATAGTTTATTTGCTTCGCTTTCAGGAAGTATATCTAAATCCGGTTCATTTGTCAGTATATAAAAGTAAATCTAAATGTAGTTCATTTTTTGGCATATAAAAAAGACCCAAAACTCAGAATAACGAATAAGTATTCCAGTTTAAGGTCCTTTAATGTGGACTTGTCATTTCATCCTCTAATGTCTAATTGTGACTATTATTATCGTTATGAATAACTTGGTCAATAATAATGATCAAACTTAGTATCAAAGCATGATCTTCGTCCTCCGTGATTTCAACGCCGTAAGAATCAGTAAAGCTAAAGAATTTTTTATCTGCTATTGCAACTAAGCGGCTATCTTTGAATAGCTTAAAGGTATAATTCATGGGTTGTCCTTCTAATGAATAAATGCCCTCGGGACTTTGAATATCAAATTTGCTGCCGAAGAAGGAGAATCTCTTTTTACATACGGCAACTTGATTTCCTTGTCTGAACAAGTGATATTCAGGAAATAATCTTAATAATTTTTGTTCGATGTAGTATTGTTCGTTACCAGCCATGTCCATTAGCGAAAGTTTTGCACCTAAGCTAAAAACTTTTCCTTCGACTTGATAGCAATCCATATCGTTCTCATCTTTAATTGTGAATTTATCACCAAAGCTAAAAACTTTTTGACGAATTAAATATTTCATATGTGAACCTCCATATCTTTTTTCTTGAAAAATTTGGTCATTAGAATTATGTACTATTTTTAAAACTCACATTAATTGTACTATATATCAGTATGAATACAACAAGAATCGTTATAGATGTCTAAGAATGAGTTTGAAATGTCAGTTCTCATATGTCTTAAGCAGGTAGCATTGTTGCTTGACAGAAAAGTTAAGCTTTGTTAAAATATATTTAACGTGTTAAATATTAATACATTAAGGATAAACTGACCGTTGGGGACGGTTCCCAGTGGTCAAGAAAAACGGACCACTGGGAACCGTCCCCAACGGTCAGAGCATTGATGAAGGAGTGAAAATGAAAAAAAGCGAAGAAATCATGTCCCTGTTGAAAGACATAAATAGTCTGCTAGAAAAGGGGCTTCGAAGTTATTATTCCAATAAGGAAATAACTGTGCCCCAATTGTCAGTTGTAACATTACTTGGTAAACATGAGAAACTTAAGATTACTGATATTAGCAAAGAAATGAAAGTTAGTCCAGCTGCGATATCTGGAATTATTGATCGGCTTGAAGCGAATGGATTAGTTGAAAGACACAGAAGTTTAGAAGATAAACGAAAAGTTTTTGTATCTCTGACGGAGAGCTTTAAATCATCTCACCAGCACTTGGAACAGAATACGTCAGGCTACTTACAACTGCTGGTGAGGGAAGAACCAACTGAAAAGATTGAAGAAATTAGTGCTTCTTTAAATCAACTCAAAGATATTTTAGAAAATGGAGAGACCATGTTGTCGAACCATATTTTGAAAAACAGCAACAAGCATGGAAAGGATTAAGATATGTTAATATTTGCAATTGTTTTTATCAATTTGGCATTGGTTTTTTATACTGTTGGTGTTTGGAGTGAGAAACTTCAAAAAACACTTAAAGTTTGGCATGTGGTCGTCTTTTGGTTGGGATTAATCTGTGATACGCTGGGTACATCTGCGATGGGAAAAATTGCCGGTAGTCTTTTTAGATTTGATTTTCATGGTATTACAGGTATGACAGCCATTATACTTATGTTAATACATGCTGTTTGGGCAACGGTGGTCATAGTGAAGAAAGATGATAAACTAAAGGCATCTTTTCATAAGCTGAGTATTTTCGTTTGGATTATATGGTTGATACCTATGTTGTCGGGTATGATCTTTGGTATGGCATCGTAACGGAATTCATTGTTTAATGCATATGATTACCCTTTTATATTTAAGTATTCTCGTATAGCATCAACAACCAATGTGTGATCATCAGCTGAGGCAAGTCCGGATACAGTGATGGTACCAATAACTCCGGTATCTTTAATAATTATTGGAAAAGAACCACCATGTGGTGCGAATTCTGCTTCGCTAAGAAGCAAGGATTCCTCAATAGTTTTACCGCTTATGGTTAGCTTTGTCGACATCAAGTATGAACTATGGCAAACGCGATTAACCAGATTACTCTTACGTTTGATCCATGCATCGTTGTCTGCTGTGGCACCTTCTAGTGCAACATGGAATAGCTGTTGGCCATGTCTCGTAATATCAATTGCTACGGGATGGCTAGCGGCTTTTGCAGTTTCCATAATGGAAAGGCCAATGGCGTGAGCTGCATCTATACTAAATGTTTCAAATTGTAATTCTTGTTCTTGATTCATCAGTTGTTCTAATAAGTCTTTGTTATTCATAAGTGTTCCTTTCTTCTTGTATAGGTTTGATGGGCTTAACTTAACGATAGTCTTTATATCCGATAAGATAGCACCTGAATCTGAAAAAACATTATCAAAATTAGCTTAACATATAAAAAAGAGTGAGACAAATAGAAAAGGAACTAAAAGCTTTCAAGTTCATATTCAAAGTGTTTTTTGCCTAATAAAGAATCATATTTGTTTACTTAGGAAATGTTTAATGATATAATCAACTCGTACGTACTAGTTGTAACTGGTACGAGTCAGGAGTTCAGATGGATAATAAACCTAAGTATCAACTGCTTAAAGAATATATAAAGAATCATATTAAGAATAATGACCTTCACTACAATGATTTGATTAGCTCTGAAATTGAATTGATGAAACAATTTGGCATCAGTCGTCATACCGTTCGACGTGGAATAAGTGACCTAGTTAATGAAGGATGGTTATACAAACAGCAGGGTAAAGGAACCTACGTATCAGATCCTAAGGCTAATCAATCAGGGCATGGAAAGCTAGTTGGCGTTATAACTACTTATATTAACGACTATATTTTCCCAGAGATCATTGCGGGGATGGAAGAAGCATTTAGCGAAGAAGGTTATTCAATAATTCTTGGAAACACCAATAACAATGTTGATAAAGAACGTTTGATTCTTACAAACATGTTAAACAGTAATCTTTCAGGACTTATTGTCGAGCCAACTAAAAGTGTGTTCCCCAACCATAATAAAGATTTATTTGAGCAGATAAGCAAAAGAGGAATACCCATATTATTCATCCATGCAACATATCAAAATGTAAGTGCCAACTATATTGTTGAAGATGACATAATGGCGGGATATGAAGCAACCAAATACCTTATTGATAATGGCCACACTAGAATTGGTGGTATGTTTAAACAAGATGATATGCAAGGGCATGGAAGATACGAAGGTTATTTAAAAGCACTCCGAGAAAGTGATATGACAAGTAATGATCATGCTGTCTCATGGTATACAACTGAAACGAGAGATCTGATCATTAGCGAGAATAATGAAGATGGTTTAAATCAATTGTTGAAAGACGTTACCGGCATAGTTGTTTATAATGACCAAGCTGCAAGTGAGTTAATTACTGTACTTGATAACATTGGTATCAATGTTCCAGGGGATGTGTCATTAGTTAGTTTTGATAATGCCAATATCGCAGTTAGCGGGAAAGTGAAGCTTACAACGATAGCTCATCCTAAGGCAGGACTTGGAATGGACGCGGCCAAAGGTCTAATGCAACTGATGAATAATCGTATCGATAAATTCGAAAAAGTCATCATACCTGAACTTGTTGTAAGGGAATCTGTTCGACAATTATAGTTCAGTTTCAAGAATAAACTGCATAAGTTGCAAATGTAAGAAAATTGTCATACTTCTTTAATACTTCCTTTGCAATTTTTTTATAGAATTTATATATTTAGTTGTTATAGTTATTACATGCTTAATTAGTAGCTAGAACATATATACCCCAATAGTTCTTGTCGAGACTAATTAGCAAAACCCTTTGAATAGATTTTATCTTAATTAGATAGATCCATATTCATCCTCTATAATGTGTGTGACTCAGGACCAAGCCCAAGTTGGTCCTGTTTTGCCGTGTGTAGGGGTATTTTTGTTGGATAATGTCTCATTTGTGTATTTGGTTTTTTTGAACGCTTTAACCTTATAAAAGATGAAATCATAGCCATTATAGGAGACAATATGCTACACTAAAAGAAGTGATATCGGTATGTTTAAATATATTTAATTGTTCAATAATAGAAAACAGAAGCATTCAGTTTTGGATCATATGGGTCCAGTTGAATATAGATTTAAGTATTATGGCGGTAAAGTAGCTTGAATTAAAGACAAACAATAAAGGGGGAAAACATATGGTGAAATCAATTATGAAGGATATATTTTTTCTGGGTCAAAAATCGGAACCTGCTACAGAAGCAGATTTCCAAGTCATACAGGATTTGCTTGATACGCTTAAAGCAAATGAAGAAGGTTGTGTAGGATTGGCAGCTAATATAATTGGCGTTAAGAAAAGAATTATTGCAATAAACATGGCAGGGGCTAATGTTGCTTTGATTAATCCTGCCATAGTGAATAAATCAGGAGACTATGAAGTGGAAGAGGGATGTCTATCATTGATAGGTGTTCGGAAGGCTGTTAGGTATAAAGAAATCGAAGTGGATTATTTGGATTCAGGATTTAAGAAGCGAAGGGATAAGTACTCAGGATGGATTGCTCAAATTATTCAGCATGAAGTAGACCATTGTAATGGAATAATAATTTAGAAGAGAGTCTAGTACAACAGTGATTACAATCCATTTTATAATAAATGGAGTATATAATAGTAATAACAAATCAAGGGTTGCCCATAATAGGCAACCCTTTTAATAATATATACTTATTTAGATTACTAGATTACTAGATTTCAACAGCGTGAACAAAATAACGCCCGTTGTCAATATCATAACTACAGGTGATTAATGTGAGTATTGCGTCAGAAGTGCTAACGTCAATACCGAAGTCATAAACAGAAGAGTCTTCTATTCTAGATAGGAATGAATCGAATTCATCCCCTTTAAAATTCGTTTGAATTAAGTCGCCATCTGCTTCATCGAAGTAGACGCTGAATATTCTATAGGTTTTAGTACCATATAATGTGTCAATGGATATGATGGAATGGTTGCTTGCAAAAGATGGATCCATAAAGGAAGAAAGATCTCCGAACATTTGCCTGTCTTTCATATTGTGACCATAGATAATCGTGTTTTTGTCATAACCCATACCGAAATTACGATAATCCATGAATATAGAACCATAAAAGCTTTCTTCGAGGTAAAAATCATGGGTTAGGTAAAAGTCGTTATCTTTGCCCTTGAGTATTGGTAAGTCAATATTCGTGTCATCTATGTTAATCCAACCTACAAAGTCCGGATTTTCTTGAAAAAGTTTATTATAAGGATTATCAATAATGGTTAAGACGAAATCACTGGATAATTCATTATGTGATAATTCAGGCTGGGTCATATCATTAAGTACAAGCGTATCTTGATCAAATAGGTTTATCTTATCTTGAGTGGATAGACTTTTAAATGTATCTATTTGAGTTGACTTTTTCGAATTATTGGGATTATCAGGTTGCTGTATCGTCTTATCATTTTTGGATATATAGGAAGTAACTGATAATATTAAAGTAAAAATGACAATTAAATATAAAAAAGAATATATACGTTTTGATTTTTTCAAATAAACACCTCCTTATTTATATTATATCACAATAAGAGTTATAATTCCATAATAAATGAAATTTATTTTAAATTATAGTTGACATACATCACAGATAGTGATATTATATATTTATTGAAACACAATTTTCATATCAAATAGGATGTGAACCAACAAATTAGGAGGAAGAAAAATGAAAAAAATAGGATCAATGATGTTAGTATTTATTTTTATGTTTAATATAGTAAGTTACGCTGCAACCGAGGATATTGTCGATATTGCAACAAGCAATGATGATTTTTCCACTTTAGTAGCTGCACTAGTAGAAGCTGATTTAGTAGGAGCGCTTCAAGGTGACGGACCTTTTACAGTATTTGCACCAACCAACGAAGCCTTTGATAAATTATTGAGTAGTTTAGGAATTACAGCAGCTGAGTTATTAGCACAACCTGATTTATCTAAAGTGTTACTCTATCATGTAGTCAGCGGAAAAGTACTCAGTACTGATTTAAGTGATGGTTTAATGGCTGAAACACTCAATGGTGAGACAATAACCGTCGATTTATCAGATGGTGTTAAGATTAACCAAGCAACCGTTGTAAGTGCTGACATAGAAGCTACCAATGGTGTGGTACATGTTATCAATGAAGTTCTTGTCCCTTCTGACTTTCAACTTCAGGAAACAATGAATGAGGAAACAGCAGAAGCAACCATGACTGAAGATCCTAGTATTGTAGATATCGCTTTAGGTGATGACAACTTCTCAATGTTAGTTATGTTATTGCAAAAAGCTGATTTAGTAGGAGCTCTTCAAGGTGAAGGACCATTTACAGTATTCGCACCTACCAATGATGCGTTTGTTGAATTGATTACTGCACTCGACATTACACCGGATGAATTAATGGCTCAACCGGATCTTGCAAAAGTCCTTTTATATCATGTGGTAAGTGGAAATGTTCTAAGTACTGATTTAAGTGATGGATTAAGTGCACCAACATTAAACGGAAATACACTTGAATTTGACTTGGATAATGGCGTTATGGTAAATCAAGCCAATGTTGTTATGGCTGACATAAAAGCAAGTAATGGTGTTGTTCATGTTATTGATAGTGTGTTAGTACCTTCTGACTTTGCTTTAGAAGAAGTGAATCTTGAACAAGAAGAGATTCCTAAAGCAGGATTACCAAGTACTTTACCTATATTGTTTACTCTTGGAGCTGGAGCAGTTGCCATGGTAGGTAGTATGAAGAGAAAAGCTAAATAACGACATCTCTTTGATTGAAGACATATGTAGTTACTTGATTTTCTTATAATAGATTTTAAAAATAAAGACTATTGTGATAGTGTGAACCTAAAACATACTATCGCAATAGTCTTGTTTTATTTGATATCATAGAAGATAGGGTGTATATGTGTACAAGGTTTACTTTGACTGATATACTTATGATAAGTAAGAGAACGTTTTATGATTCTAGTTATATGGATTAATCAAAAGATTATAAAGAGATTATAAAAAGATGACTTCAAAAACTGTTTTATGTATGTTAGTATAGTGAATTCATGGAGAAAATGTAAATTTTTAGTTATATAGTATAAAGGAGGCTGATAAAGTGAGAAGAGATATTGTGATAGTACCGTCTCCAAAAAAAATGGACTTTTATGATGACGAATTCTGTTTGAAACAAACAAATATAATATCATTGCCAATACGTGATAAGGAATTAGTTTTCCCTATTGCAAAAAGATTGAAAGAACTGATAAGGTCAGTTACAAAGTTGGAACTGCCTATATGTTTAGGCGAAAATACGGAAATGGATCAATCAATAGTGTTTGAATACTGTCATTCAATTCCTGTAGAAGGTTATTCCATAGAGATAGACGAAAACCGGATAGCAATAAGCTATTTTGATGCAGCGGGAGCTTTCAATGCAGTCAGCACGATAAAGCAGATTGTGTTGCAATATGGGAAAAAGATACCTTGTCTATTTATTTTAGACCAACCTGATTTTATGAATAGGGGAATTTTGATTGACATAAGTCGAAATAAAATCCCTACGATGGAGACGCTTTTCAGCTTCATCGATTTCATGGCAGATATTAAGCTTAACCAACTTCAGTTATATACTGAAGGTTTTTCTTTTGCTTATCCTTCTTTCCCGAAAGCGTGGGAAAATGGTAATCCGGTTACAGGTGAACAGATCATTGAGCTTGTTTACTATTGCCGTGAAAGATATATTGACCTTGTGCCTAATCAAAACAGCTTAGGTCATATGAATCGCTGGCTGGCAAAAAAAGAATTCAAAAAGCTTGCAGAATCACCTAGTGGTTATATTAATCCGTATGGGAATCATGAAACAGCAAGCACCTTGAATCCCATTGATCCTGAATCATTGGAGTTAATTGAAAAATTATATAATGACTTATTGCCGAATTTTTCTTCGGACTTTTTCAATGTAGGACTTGATGAGCCTTTTGAACTTGGTGAGGGTAAATCAAAAGAAGTATGTGATAAGTTTGGTGCCGAACGTATTTATTTGGATTATGTGCTGGAGATTTATAACTTAGTACAGAAGCAGAACAAGACCATGATGTTTTGGGGAGATATAATAATCAAGTATCCTGAGTTGATAAAAGAACTCCCTAGGGATGTTCTTGCCTTGGAATGGGGTTATGAAGATGACCATCCCTATGATCAAAATTGCAGTAAGTACCATGATGCAGGTATTCCGTTTTATGTTTGCCCCGGAACAAGCAGCTGGAACTCAATAGCAGGTAGAACGGATAACATATATGGAAATTTATTAAGCGCTGCTGTTAATGGTAAAAAGTATGGAGCAATAGGGTTTTTGAATACGGACTGGGGAGATAACGGTCATTGGCAGTACCAGATGGTTAGTTATATCGGTTATGTATATGGTGCAGGATTGAGTTGGAATATTGAAAGTAATACTGAAATGAATATTGGCGCATATTTGGATGAATTTATTTTTATGGATACAAGTAAGGTGACAACTCAAATTATATTGGATTTAGGGAATTATTATTTACTGGAAAACCGTAAAGTATATAATTATACCGTCATTGCCCTAGTGTTATTTTCCGATTTACATGAAATGAAACCAATAGAAGGTCTAGATGAAACGATTTTGAATAACATTGAGGTATACATAAAAACAATATATAAACGTCTGGACTACGCTGAAATGAATTCGAAAGATGCAAAATTAATTGACGGTGAATTGAGAAATAGCGCCAGACTTATTCTGCATGGTGTAAAATTAGCCAGGCTGAAGATCATATTGAAATCTCAGGGACCCAGTGGAGTATCGGATGATATAATACTCGAAATGGTTGATGAAATAGATGAGATTATGACAAAACACTGGAACCTTTGGGTTGCAAGGAATAGACTGGAAGGACTTGAAGCCAGTTTAAAGGGAATGCGACATTTAAAGGAGCAGTATGAGCAATATTTGTCCATCGAGTAATTAGATTCGTTTGAATTAGTTTAGTGTTTCGATTTATGTCGCTATAAGGATAGATTCTCAGGTACTACAACGTAGGCCGCTCATCCCAGACCAATTTTCTAGTGAGCCACGAAACGCAGCAAACGCGTCTCGGCCTCGTAAGAAAAT